>CDZG01008004.1_pt1:0-67500 | contig 68873 bp, 66 predicted proteins | sample 557741 | NCBI WGS metagenome assembly CDZG01 (sample SAMEA3182086, study PRJEB8094) | gut metagenome | biome: human; feature: gut; material: Stool; isolation source: human stools | place: Canada | collected 2013-01-21
CAGATTACCGAGAGACAGACTCGCCAGGTTGCAGACCACAAACTCACCTGGGCGTGTGGCCGTCACCACCACTGTGTCGCCGTTCTCCGTGTGCACCTCAGTGCTGATATGCTCGATGGGCGCCATGTTCTGCGCGATCTCCGTGCAGAGATTGGAGCAATAGATCATTCCCGTGTGGCCGTTTGGGTTCATACGATTTACGCTGTCGCGGTTGAAGGCGAAGGGCGTGCCGGTCTCCACTGCCGAGCGAAGCACCAGCCGCACGATGTCCTTGACGGTGACGCTGCGCTTTTCGATGCGCGGGTCATTGACGCAGTCCAGATACCGCTTCTCCCATTCCGTACCCCAGTAATCCTCCAGTGCGTAGCCCTTGACCGTGAGGATCTCATGCGGACACATGAGATGCCACGGCGCGTCTATGTTCTCCTCCGCCAGTCGCCAGAAGAGATCCGGATAGCACACGGCGGGAAACACATCATGCGCCTTCATGCGGTCGTCGCCGTTGTTAGTGCGCAGTTGAAGGAATTCCGGCAGATCCCGGTGCCATGCGTCTAAGTAAACCGCCACAGCGCCCTGCCGCATCCCCAACTGATCCACCGCCACGGCGGTGTCGTTGACCAGCCGGATCCAGCGGATAACACCGCCCGCCGCCCCTTGAAAGCCGCGGATGGTGCTGCCTGCAGCGCGCACCTTACCGAAGTACATCCCCATTCCGCCGCCGAATTTAGAGACCTTTGCGAAGTTGTCCAGCGAGCGGTAGATGCCGTCCAGACTGTCCGGCACAGTGTCCACAAAGCAGCTTGAAAGCTGATGGTAGGGCTTTCGCGCGTTGGACATGGTAGGTGTCGCCATCGTGACCTCCATACGGCTGAGCATATCGTAAAAGCGCTTTACCCACCCCATGCGGTCAGAGCCTTCGTTCATAGCAAGATGCAGCGCGATACCCAAAAACATCTCCTGCGGTGTTTCCAGCGGCACGCGGCTGCGTGACTGGATCACATAGCGTTTGAGTAGCAGGTCAAGGCCGGAGTAGGTGAACAGCTCGTCCCGTTCCGGGCAGAGAAAGTCCTCCGCCATGGCGATCTCCTCGTGGGTATAGTGGGCAAGGATATAGTCACCATAGAGTCCCTTATCCGTCAGATAGCGAAGCCTGCCATAGAGGTCGCCGACGCCGCGCCCCTCCCATTCCTGTGCGTTGCGACAGCGAAAGGAGTGGTTCAGAAGCCGCGCCGCGATGAACTCCCACTTGGGTGCCTCTGCCGTAGTCAGCTCTACCGCTGCCTTGGTCAGTGCCTCAGACCGCTCATCCTCCGTCATGCCCGGGCGACAGAAGCTCTCAAACTTCATTTGAAGCGCCGCGAGGGAGTAGACTTCCTCGGTAAAATCCATCTGGATGCGGCGCAGCACCTCGTCAAGCGAGTCATCTCCCACCATCCGCGCGATGGTATGCCGGACGCGGCGCAGCGCAGACCGCTTTTCGCGATAGAGGATGTACGCCTTTGCCACCTCATAGTGTCCGCGCTCCATGAGCGTCCGCTCCACCTCGTCCTGCACACATTCCACGGTGAGCGGTACTGTGACGGAGAGATTGTCGAGAACGGCGGCGAGGATATCCTCCAGTTCTCCGCCCCCAATCTCCCGTCCCTGTCCATCAAACGCTTTTTTCATGGCGTTGAAAATTTTCTCCTGTTGAAAGGGAACAGACTTCCCGTTTCGTTTTCTGATCTCCATTTCGATCCTCTCATCTTCTCCAGTCACTTCTCATGTCCTTTTGGGCAAAGAGCGGGCAAGCGCAGTATCACGCTTGCCCGCTCTGTTTTTGAAAGCCGGTTTTTCTGCAGCCGACGCGGCGGGGCTGTTTGTTGTCTGTTGTCTTGGTTTTGGCTTCCCTGCCAGTCATTTCATAGATTCCAGAATGGCGTCCGCCAGTGCTTCCAGCTCAGTGCGCTTGTCCGTGCCCATGGACGAGGCGAGGCTGAGGCGCTCGTTGAGCACCGTCATGTTCTTAAGCTCATCGTTGACGAATTTCTGCATGAGGTCACCGGACTTCACCGCCCATGAGCCGTTTTCAATGATGGCAAAGGTGCGGTTTTGCAGATTCAGTGCCTTCATATCCATAAGGAAGTCGTGCATGGCGGGGTAGATGCCCAGATTGTAGGTCACCGAGGCCAGCACGATGTGGCTGTACTTGAACGCCTCGGAGATCAGCTGGGACACGTGGGTGGAGGACACGTCGTACAGTGCCACACGGCTCATGCCCTTGTCGCAGAGCCTTGCCGCAAGTGCCTGCGCCGCGTTCTCCGTGTTGCCGTACATGGAGGCGTAGACGATCAGCACGCCCTTTTCCTCCGGCGCGTACCGGCTCCATGTGTCGTACTTCCCGATGAACCAGCCCAGATTCTCCCGCCACACCGGGCCATGGAGGGGGCAGATATACTTGATCTGATCTAAGATCCCACCGGCCTTTTTCAGCAGAAGCTGAATGTGGGGGCCGTACTTGCCCACGATGTTGGTGAGATAGCGGCGGGCATCGTCCAGCCAGTCCCGCTCAAAGTCCACCTCGTCGGCAAACAGCTTGCCGTCCAGCGCGCCGAAGGTGCCGAAGGCATCGGCGGAGAACAGCACGCCGTCAGTGAGGTCGAAGGTCACCATGGCCTCCGGCCAATGCACCATAGGCGCGCCCACAAAGGTGACGGTGTGCCGGCCGAAGGAGAAGGTGTCCCCCTCCTTCACCTCGATGCACTCGTGGTCGTCCACATGGAAGCCGAACTGCCGCATGAGCATGAAGGCCTTTTCGTTGGAGATAACCTTCACCTTGGGGTGCCGCAGCAGGATCTCCTCGATGCAGGCGGCGTGATCCGGCTCCAGGTGGTTGATGAGCAGATAGTCCAGCTCACGCCCTGCCAGGACGTGGTTCAGGTTCTCCAGCAGCTGGCGGCAGGCGGACCAGTCCACGGTGTCGAACAGCACCGTTTTCTCGTCCAGCAGACAGTAGGCGTTGTAGCTGACGCCGCGGGGAATAGGGAAGCAGTTTTCAAACAGGGCCAGGCGATGGTCGTTGGCGCCCACCCAGTAGAGGTCGTTCGTTACTTTACGCACGCAATACATCTTATCTTACCTCCTTCACGGCTCAAGCCTTTACAAATTGATCCTTCGTCTCCGCGCACTCGGGACACACCCACTCGGCAGGAAGCTGCTCAAAGAGCGTACCGGGCGCGATCTCGCCGTCCTCGTCACCCAGCTCCGGCACATATTCGTAGCCGCAGCCGCCGCACACATAGGTGTCGCCGATGGGCGCGGGCTTGGGCGGCGTGGGACGCTTCATCTTCACCATCGGCGGCGCGGGCTGCTTCTCGCCGCTGTCCAGCGCGGCGGTGAGCAGGGGCAAAATCTCCATCACGTCGCCCACGATGCCGTAGTCGCAGTTCTTGAAGATGGGCGCGTTGCCGTTTTTGTTGATAGCCACGATGGTGGAGGCGTCCTTAATGCCCTTGAGATGCTGGGTGGCGCCGGAGATGCCGCAGGCGATATAGAGGTTGCCGGTGAACTTCTGCCCGGACATACCCACATAGCGGTCAAGGGGCAGGTATTTCAGCGTCTCCGCCACGGGACGGGACGAGCCGATGGCCGCGCCGGCGGCCTTGGCCAGCGCCTCTACCAGTTTCATGTTCTTTTTCTCCCCGATGCCCTTGCCCGCGGAGACCACCCGCTCCGCCTGCGGGATGGGCGTATCCATGGGGATGCCCACGGAGAAGTCGTGACCGTCCTTCTTCAGCGCCGCCACAAGGTCGGCCACCTGCTGGGCAGCATCCCCCTCCCGGAAGATGGTCTTTTTGCGAATGCCGGTGATGGGCGCGGGTTTCTTGGCCGCCGAACGGCTCTCGCCGCCGGAGCTCTTGCCCAGCCTGCCGATGAGATGGGAGGCGATGACCACCCGCTGAATCTCGTTGGTGCCCTCGTAGATGGTGGTGATCTTGGCGTCGCGGTAGGCCCGTTCCACCTCCATGCCCTTGAGGAAGCCGCTGCCGCCGTGGATCTGCAAGGCATCGTTGGTGACCTCCAGCGCGATGTCCGAGGCGTACATCTTCGCCATGGCGGACTCCATGCCGTAGGGCTCGTGCTGCTCCTTCAGCTCCGCCGCGGAGTAGATAAGGAACCGGGCGCAGCGCAGCTTGGTGGCCATATCTGCCAGCTTGAAGGCGATGCTCTGCTGGGCCGCGATGGGCTTGCCGAACTGAATACGCTCCTTGGAATAGCTCAGCGCGTGCTCAAACGCGCCCTGGGCGATACCCAGTGCCTGCGCCGCGATACCGATGCGGCCGCCGTCCAGCGTGGACATGGCGATCTTGAAGCCGTCGCCCTCCTTGCCCAGCAGGTTTTCCTTGGGGACCTTCACGTCGTTGAAGATCAGCTCCGCCGTGGAGGAGGAGCGAATACCCATCTTGTCATAGTGGTCGCCGAACTCAAAGCCCTTCCAGCCCTTCTCCACGATGAAGGCGGAGATGCCCCGGGTGCCGATGTCCGGCGTGGTGACAGCGAAAACCACATAGGTGTCCGCCTTAGGGGCGTTGGTAATGAAGATCTTGCCGCCGTTGAGGAGGTAGTAGTCCCCCTTATCCAGCGCCGTGGTCTCCGTCCCGCCGGCGTCGGATCCGGCGTTGGGCTCCGTGAGGCCGAAGGCGCCGATCTTCTCGCCCTTGGCCAGCGGCACGAGATACTTCTGCTTCTGCTCCTCGGTGCCATAGGCGAAAATGGGCCATGAGCCAAGGGAGACGTGGGCAGAGAGGATCACGCCCGCGCCGCCGTCCACACGAGCCAGCTCCTCCACCGCGATGGCGTAGCTCAGGGCGTCCAGACCGGCACCGCCGTACTCCTTGGGGAACGGCAGCCCCAGCCAGCCCAGCTGTGCCATCTTTTTGACAGGTTCGTCAGGGAACTCATTGTTCTGATCCAGCAGGAATGCAAGAGGCTTGATCTCCTCCTCCGCAAAACTCCGGATCTTCGTGCGCAGCTCTTCGTGCGCCGCCGTGGTTTGAAACAGCATACGGGTACCTCCTCTTAAAATTATACAGCTCGCTTGTATCTTGGGGATCGGATCCGCCGGTCAGCAGCCTGCGCAGGCTCACGGCACAGAACGCCTCGTCCTGCTTTCGCTGCAAGGCCGCCAGCTGACAGTGGATGGCGCACCGCCCATGCTTGTCCTGCCAGCGGCACTCAAATCCCGGCTCCATGCAGGCGCACAGAACGCCCCGTTCCCCCATGACCCCCATGAGGTCGTAGAGGGAGGTCGCGTCCAGGTCGCAGGACAGCTCGCAGCCGCCGAGAGCGCCGCGGCTCACCCGCACCAAATTGCCGGCGGAGAGCTTGCGCAGGATCTGGTAGGCAAACTGAGTAGGGATCAGCTCCGTTTCCGACATCTCGGCCACCGAATGTTTCTCCCCATCCAGCAGCACCCGCAAAATGCGCAGCGCGTAGTCCGTCTCTTTGGTGATGATCATGTCCCGCATCCTCTTTTCGCTTGCTTGTACTGCCATCATATCAATCTCGATAAATTTTGTCAAGATAATTTCCAAAAAATTATCGCTTTAACACAGACCGCCCCAGCCCGGGTCAGTTTCGCTTTACATTCAGTGAAAAGTCATGTTCCTTCTAATTATAGAAACAAAAAAACTGTGCCGTGGCAGTCCGCCGAAAGCAGAAAAGACTATGACTGAAACCCAGAAAGCGGAGAAATTGGTTGGGGCTCGCAGGGGTCACCCACCCAAGGCGGATGTGGCGATCCCTGACAAGCCTAAGCCATCCAACCGAAACAAGCAATAAAGTGCGTGCTTTTCATTTTATATTCGACGAATTAAGTTAGGATGTGCAGTAGATGCTCCATTTTACCATCCCATTCTCTGCTGGAATCAGCGCACTCTTTCAGTTCAGTTTCGACTTCAGTATTTATCGGCAAGTTTTTCTTGTAGCGGATGGTATGCTCAAGGCTTGCCCAGAAGTCCATAGCGATTGTACGGAGTTGTATCTCCACCGGCACACGGATCTCTTTTTCAGCAAAGAATACCGGCAACCGGATCGTTAGGTGCAGACTGCGATAGCCATTTGGCTTAGGGTGTGAAATATAATCTTTCTCTGTGATAATTTCAATGTCAGACTGTTCTTTTAGGCACTTTGCCAAAAAGAACACATCCTCCTCGAAAGAGCAGATCACACGCACACCGGCAACATCCATGATATTTGCCTGCATGGTCGGAAAATCCAGAGGAAGTCCGCGTTTCTGCATCTTATTCATAATGCTGGACGGTGACTTCAAGCGGCTTTTCATACTTTCTATCGGATTGCGGTCATGCTGCAATGAAAATTCCTCATTCAAAATTTCCAACCGGCTTTCAAGGGCTTTCAGTGCGCAGCGGTATTGCAGCATGACTTCCTGATACCTGCGATTTTCACTTAAAAGGCGCTGGCATTGCAGATCATCCAAGCCTTTATCCGCCGCAACCGTCAAGCCAAATAGATTTTCACTCATAGTTTCTCCATTCCGCAAGGATAGGCGCTCCGCGCTGTCTGCTGCTCTTTTGTTACGACCCGATAAAAGCTGTATCCGCCGGAGAGATGGGCACAGGTAAAACCATACTGCGTCAAAAGCCGGCAGGCCAGATAACTGCGAAGCCCTGTCTGGCAATTCACATAAACAGGCTTACCACGGTCTAACTCGTCCAAGTGCTCCCGCAGATCGTCCAAGGGAATATTCCGAAAGCCATCCAGATGGCCCCGCTGATACTCCCACGCCGTGCGGACGTCCAGCAGCGTCGCACTGCCATCGCAAGGCAAGTCCTCAACCTCATTCCAATGGAACTGCCGCACTTTCTCGCTCTCCAAATCCTCGATCATAAAACCGGCCATGTTTACCGGATCCTTGGCGGAGGAATAGGGCGGCGCATAGGAAAGGTCAAGCTCCGTCAGTTCCAAAGCGGTCATTTTTGCGCGAATGGCCGTTGCCAGTACATCAATGCGCTTGTCCACACCGTCGCCGCCAACGATCTGTGCACCCAGCAGCCGCAGGCTTTCTTTTTCATATAGTACCTTCATTGCCATAGACTGTGCGCCGGGATAATAGGTGGCGTGGGATGCTGGGAACAATACGACTTTGTCGTAAGTGATCCCTGCTGCCTGCGCTGCCTTTTCATTGATTCCCGTGGAGGCTGCTGTCAAGCCAAACAGCTTCAGAACAGACGAGCCCTGAGAGCCGGTAAAGCGGCTGTTGCCGCCGCAGATATTGTCAGCGGCAATGCGTCCCTGCTTGTTGGCAGGCCCTGCCAGCGAGATCAATGCTTTCTGGCCGGTCACGAAATGGGTGACCTCTACGGCATCGCCCACAGCGTAGATGTCCGGTACGGAGGTTTCCATCCGCTCGTTGACAGCGATGCTGCCACGAATACCAAGCCTGAGTCCGGCTTCTTTTGCCAAATGCGTATCCGGGGTAACACCGATGGCCAGCAGCACCATATCCGAATGTAGCGGCTCACTACCCTCCAACAGGGTCAGCACGGAATCTCCGTTCTGTTGAAATCCGGTGACGGTTTCACCCAACCGCAGAGCCACGCCGTGTCTGCGCATTTCCGCATGGACAAAGCTGGCCATATCCGCATCCAGCGGCGCTAATAGCTGCTTGGGCCGCTGAACGATGGTGACGGAAACACCCATTTCTGCAAGGTTTTCCGCCATTTCCAGACCGATAAAGCCGCCGCCAGCCAAAACAGCAGTTTTCGGCTTCTGATCCTGTACAAAGCGCCGAATGCGGAGGGTGTCTTCCACGGTGCGCAGCGTGAAAACACGCTCGCTGCTGACGCCGGAAAGCGCAGGAACCGTCGGCTTTGCGCCGGGTGCGAGGAGCAGTTTGTCATAGGTTTCCGTGTAGACCTTTCCACTATCCAATGCGTGAACGGTGACGGTTTTCTCTGTGGGATTGATCGCAGTTACTTCCTGCCGTACCCGCACATCAATGCGAAAACGATCCCAGAAGCTCTCCGGAGTTTGCAGCGTCAGTTCTTCCTGCTCTTTGATCACACCGCCCACATAATACGGCAGGCCGCAGTTGGCATAGGACACATAGCCGCTGCGTTCGATCATGATGATCTGGGCGTGTTCATCCAAACGGCGGATGCGGGCGGCGGCAGAAGCACCGCCCGCCACACCGCCTACGATCACAACTTTCATCTTGCGCCCTCCACCATGGCGGCAATCTCCGACTTAGGCCGATAGCCCACCGATTTGGCAACGGCCTTTCCATCCTTGAATACGACCAGCATCGGGATGCTGGATACCTGAAAACGCATTGCCAGCTCCATCTGCTCGTCCACATTGATCTTGCCCACCTTGAGGGTGCCGGCGTTTTCCTCAGCAATCTCGTGGAGCACGGGAGCGAGCATTTTGCACGGTCCGCACCAGTCGGCGTAGAAGTCCAGCAGGACGGGCTTGTCGGAACGCAGTACCTCATTTTCAAAATTCGCAGCAGTAATTTTCAGTTCAGCCATGAGAATGACTCCTTTCGTTTGTATATTGTTAGTTTTTGTTTTTCAGCTTGCAAATACTCTGGGTCATAGTCCCCATGGGGCAGAAGGCACACCATGTGCGGGGCTTGTAGAGCACCATAACGATCAGACCCAGCAGCAGAGAGGTCAGCATGAGGCTATAAAAGCCGAAGCTGAACTGCGCCACCCAATCAGCGACTGTACCGGCTGTATAAGTCCAGCCCCACGGCACACGGAATGTCCAGAACAGCTTAATGGCCTCCCGCAGGGACGCAGCACCCGCAGCGACCAGATAGGTCTGGAACACCATGTTTCCGAACATGGTCAGGAAGAAGATCAAAAAGCCGTAGCGGAACCACTTGGAGGACATCCAGCGGGGCGTGGGCTTGCAGCGGGAGCATTTCAGGTCAGTTCCCAGCTTGCTGAACAGTTGACCCCGTCCGCAGAGGTGGTTGCAAAAGAATTTGTTCCCGCCGAAGATGGCTAAGAACAGCGGCAAGAGAAAATCGATCATGCCCAGCCATGCAAACAGGATGTTGAAGAAGCCCAGTGCAAAATAGATGATGGCATATACCCACAGGTAATCGTACCAATGCTTTGCTTTCATGCGTCAGCCCTCACTTTCACCTCAATGCAGCCGACGGGGCAGAGCTTTGCGCACTTGCCGCAGCCTACGCAGCGTTCCGCCTCCACGGCGGCGTAGCAGCCACGGCGCACCTTGACAGCCCCCAAGGGGCAGGTATTTTCACACACACCGCAGGCGACACACCGCGTCCTATCTACGACGGCCAGTTTCTTTGACAGCATAGCGTTCCTCCCTTAATCCTGCAAGGATTTGTAATAGAGCATACAGTGGCAGTAGCCCTCAAAATTGGGGTCAGCGATCTGATCCTTAAATTCCTGACACATACACTTGGTAGCCTCCGTGCGCTCCCTGCGGCAGGGGCAGTATCCGCCGGTGCGCTTGAGTCCTTCCCGGATGGTATTGACAATCTCCTGATCGGGATTGAGCTTGATTTTCATGTTCGCCACCTCTTTCTTTATCGTGGCTTTATCATACCGCATGGCAAAGCATTTTTCTGTGACGAGGTCACGTTACGGCAAATTTTTATATAAGCGAGAAAGAGCCGTGAAGCGGGATCTTACATACTGCTTCACGGCTCTTTGTTTATAGGTTTTGTTGTGCTTCCTTACTCAGCCGCAGAAAACTGATCTTTGCCAACTGAACATAAGGGGCATTCAAAATCATCCGGAATATCTTCCCATTTTGTACCCGGTGCAATGCCGCCTTCCGGATAGCCCTTTTCTTCATCGTATTCCCAACCACACACATCACATACATATTTCATAATGAAATTCTCCTTTGATGTTTTTTATTTCGCACACAACATTAGCCCGACTTTATCGTCATCAGAAACAATAACGATTCCTATCTTACTCAAAGAATATCCACAGCTTCCGCTTGTTTTACTCTCTTTGTTTTCTTATTCCCTGAAATCATTTTATGACCCGTATATACTGCCATAACCATGCAGATCAAGGAACTAAGCGCAAGGTACTTATGCGCTGTTTTTGAGCCTTTATATCCAGTGCAAAAAGTTCCAAACATGGTAATTACCGCTCCGATTGACCAATATTTATGTGCTTTCATGACTTGTTTGCCTCCTGCCTGCAATACATGACATTCAGTTCTCTATGTTGGTTCTAAGATACCATGCGCGGAACGATCACGCTTTCCATAGACTGTGGAGGTTGCAGTAGGCGTAGACCGCCTCGACTTCGTCGCCCTCGCAGAGCGCAAAGCAGACCTCCGGCTTTTCGCCCGGGTGCAGTTCCTTACGCTGATTGCCTTGTTTGGTGTGGAGGGACACCCACTCAATGTAGTGCTCCGGCAGCATGGGATGCTCCACGGAGCCGACCTTGACATGAACGATGCCGTTTTCCACCGTCCAGACAGGGACGTGCTTCTCCACGGCGGCGTCGGTGGTACCGGGGATGATCTCGCTCATCGGCTCACCGCAACAGATGACGGGAACGCCCGTGTCCTTGACCTTGGCAATGATGTTGCCGCAATGCTTGCAAATGTAAAACTTCTGCTCCATGATTCGTTCTCCTTTTCTCTTTAATAGTTTTCTGCGTGAATTTCAAAGTAGCTCTGGGGATGGTTGCAGGTCGGGCAGACCTCCGGTGCTTTCTCACCGATCACGATATGCCCGCAGTTGCGGCACTCCCACACCTTGACCTCGCTCTTGGCAAAGACCTCCGCCATCTCCACATTGTGCAGCAGGGCACGGTAGCGCTCCTCATGATGCTTTTCGATGGCGGCGACCAGACGGAAACGCTGGGCCAGCTCATGGAAGCCCTCCTCGTCGGCGGTTTTGGCGAAGCCGTCGTACATATCCGTCCACTCGTAGTTCTCACCCTCAGCGGCGGCGAGAAGATTTTCGGCGGTGTCGCCGATGCCGTTCAGCTCTTTGAACCACAGCTTGGCATGTTCCTTCTCGTTATCGGCGGTTTTAAGGAACAGCGCCGCGATCTGCTCGTAGCCTTCCTTCTTGGCCTTGGACGCAAAATAGGTGTACTTGTTGCGTGCCTCGGACTCACCGGCAAAGGCAGCCATCAGATTTTTTTCGGTTTGAGTACCTGCGTATTTCGTTTCTTTCATGGTCGATGCTCCTTTCAGCTTTTTCTGCTCATATTATAACACGGATTCGTGTAAAAACAATGTTTTCATTTTAAGTGATTCAATCCGCCTGTATCCCGCAGCGTGATCGCACCGCGCTTCAGCTCCACCAGCCCGTCCTCCGAGAAGTTCTTGAGCATCCGTGCCACCGCCTCCCGCGCCGAGCTGATGTGCTGGGCGATCTGCTCATGGGTCATGCGTATCGTGTCGGAGCCGGTACGCTCCGCTTCGGCAAGGAGAAATTCTGCCAGCCGTCGATCCAGCCCCTTGAACATGATCTGCTGCATCGCCCACATCACATCAGAAAACCGTTTCGTTGCCAACTCATAGAGGAAGCAGCGGACATGAAGATTTTGCTCCTTGAGCGCAGCAATGACATTTGCAGGGATAATCAGAACCTCCGTATCCATTCCTGCGGTCATTTGCGTATCAAAGGTGATCTGACTGATCACGCAGGAGGCAGAAAGCACGCATAATTCGCCCGGATACAGGCGGAACAGCGTTACCTCCCGCCCCTCCTCGGAGAGAAGATAGGTGCGGATCTCGCCGGAAAGAACAAACAGCATTCCAAGACATTCGTTGTCGCTGCTGTGTATGAACGCGCCCTTTTCATAATGACGGACAAAGGCACTTCGGCGTAGCGTTTCTTGCTCCTGTTCGGTCAAGGATGACCAAAACGGAAGTTGTGTCAGTGTGCGTTCCATATCAATGGCAGCTATGCTTGCCGCAGCCGTGGTCACCGCAAGTGTGCCCATCCTCGCCGTGCTCGTGGTCATGGTGATCACAGTGAACATTGGGGTCGTAGCCCAGATTTCCGCTGAGCAATGCGCTCACCGCCGCGTCAGCGTCCCCGCTGACACCGCCGTAGAGCTTGATGCCCGCCTCGGCCAGTGCTGCCTGCGCACCGCCGCCGATGCCTCCGCAAATCAAAGTGTCCACGCCGTTTTGCATCAGGAAGCCTGCCAGTGCGCCGTGACCGCTGCCATTGGTGTCAACGACTTCCGCATGAGTGATTTTACCGTCCGCAGCTTCATAAAGCTTGAACTGTTCGGTATGGCCGAAATGCTGAAAAATTTGACCGTTTTCATAGGTAACTGCAATTTTCATAATGGAATCTCCTTTACAATTTTTGTCGGATTTTTCTGTGTTGGCTCTCTGCATCCGGCAGCAGCGGCCGCAGTGGGCTGCCTCCTGTCCTCCGCAGATGCGGTAGTTTCCCCCGGTGATGTGCAGCGGTTTCCCGTGGACAAGGCACGCTGCGATCTTGCGTCGTGCGCTTTCGTAAATCTCCTGCACGGTAGAGCGGGAAATATCCATCTGCGCGGCACACCGTTCGTGGGTTTGCTGCTCCAGGTCAACCAGCCGAATGACCTCGTACTCGTCCAGCGTCAGCCGGATCGGCTCACTATCCCCACATCCGTCAGGGCAGAATGTCTCAACTTGTGGTGCGCCACAAATCCGACGGCACCGCGGCGGTCTTGGCATGGACGCTTTCCTCCTTTGTTTTCGGTATATACCGATTATAGCACTTTGGAAAGGAAAAAGCAATATTCTTTTCAAAAGCCGCTGCAATTTCTGCCCTCATATAGATGCTGGCTGATAGTCGGAGTTGAATGCAACAAGTGAGCTATCCTCAAGTTAGATACTTCACGAAAAGAAGCGACGCCTGAACGAGTGCCCGTGGCACTCGTTTTTTTGTTGCAATGCAATGCGGGTTAAAACATTTTTGATACGCTATAAACAAGCACAATTCGATAAATGACTTGATTCGCAGAGCAAAAAACATAATTCTTTGTATTATAGCATAAACTATTGTATGCTTTCAAGGCAAACGGCGTAAAATCGTGGGTTATTTTTCTTCGGTCATCACCTAAAATAATCATAAGATAGGTGGTGAATATCATATGGACACACAATTCGTGCGTGATCGAATTACTCAGCTGAGATTAAAAAAGGGTGTCTCTGAATATCAAATGAGTTATGATCTCGGGCATAGCAGAAGCTATGTTTATAACATATCCTCTGGCAAATCGTTGCCACCTATGGCAGAATTTCTTCAAATCTGTAACTATTTTGATATTACACCAAGCCAATTCTTCGATGAATCCGAAGAAAATCCCGCACTCCTGCAAACGGCCATTGAAGAATTGCGAAAGCTGAATGACGATGACTTAATGCTCATCATCGGCAATATTCGTCGGCTGACCCGTGAGTGACCATTCCCTGAAATAACACATTTGTAAGTACAGAGAAACCGCAAGGCATCGGTGTATAATCCATGCCTTGCGGGATTTTGCTTTATAGAGGTGATTTGCATTGAAGCCTGAGAGAAAAACAATTTGCAGTTCTAACTCTGGGTAATACGCCGGAATTGCATAGTATATCACCACAAAGTACACATCATTTGATTGCCATATACCATACTGATGAGTTCTACAAGGGTAATCAAATGAGGTGTAAACTAATAACATAGTAGGTGGTATATATGTTCAATGCACAAAACCGAATCCGGCAGCTGATGGCCGAGCGTGGATGGACTATTTATCGATTAGCGCAGGAATCTGGCCTGTCGCAGACAACGATCAGCAATATCTTCAAGAGAAATAACCAACCGTCCCTACCAACGGTAAATGCGATTTGTGACGCTTGCGGAATCACACTGGCGCAGTTCTTTACGGAGAACGATACGGCAAATTCACCTAACGCCAAGAGTGAATTAGATAATAGTGTTGCGGCTCTCAAGGAGGATCAGCGCGAGGCGCTTGCCGCATTCATCAAGACAATCGTATAGTACATAACCGCTCAGCCATACTGTGCGGCTCACAGCAGAGGCTGCCCGAGTTACATTGGACAGTCTCTGTATTTTTTTACCAATCAAAGGAGGCGTATCCATGAGCAACGAAATCATGCAGGAAAACATACCATTTGTTGAATGCAGTGCATTCCACCGTGGGATGAGCGTATTGGAGGCCAGTCTGCGAAACACCGAGGATTCAGAAGCTATCATCAGTGGCCTTCTGAAAGGTGCAGCTGAGTTTTATGGCGCATCAAGAGCCTCTGTGGTGGAAGCTGACTGGGATCTGGGAATCGGCGTCATTACCTACGAATGGTGCAAAGATGGTGTGCCGGCGCAAAGGGACATGCTCCAGTGCCTGCCCATGGAGAAGTTCCCGAGATGGAGGAAAGCACTTCGGGCCAATAAACCGGTCGTGATTTCTGACTTGCAGAGATTAGAGAAAGTCTATCCAGATGAGGCAGCCTTCTTTCGGGAGTATGGGGTGACTACACTGCTGGCGGCACCATTCTCCAAACGGATTAATCAGGGATTCATTGCCGTGGACGATCCGACCCGCTACACGGATGACCCGGTTTTCCTATTCATCGCCTCCTATGCAGTGGTTGTGGAACTCAACGAAATCAAACAGCAGCAGTCCCTGTTGGCAGCAACAAAAGCCTCCAAATACAATCCGGAAGACATCCATATCAATTTCTTTGGCGGCATGGAGATCATCAGCTCCAAAGGGACATTGACCGGAGAAGATATTAAAGCGGACCAGTGCTACCTGCTTCTGGCATATCTCATTCTGAACCACAAAAAGAATTTCACTGTTGACACACTGGCAGAGATCATCTGTCCATACGACGAACTCGATTCGCCATATAAGGTCGTCAATAATATCGTTTACCGCCTGCGGCGTACTCTTTCCGTCATCGGGCTCGACAAGCTGGTCATCGGGAAGAATGGTACATTCCAGATCAATCCCAACTTCAATATCCATACGGATTTCGACCGCTTTGAGGATGCCTGCATTCAGTTGAAAACAGAAGAAAACCCGGATATGCGGCATTCCCTCTACCACAGCGCAGTCGATATGTATAAAGGACAGTTACTCCCAAGATGTGAACATGAGCTGTGGCTGATGCAGTTGTCCATGTACTATCAGTCCCTGTACCTGCAGATTACCAAGGGATATGTCCGCCTGAAGATGGAGTGCAAGGATTATATTCTGGCGCAAAAGACGGCCATTGATGCTCTGCGCTTCGATCCGAAGGACAGCGAACTGAACATGTATGCGATCCTCGCCATGGGATTCCAAGGAAATCTCTCTATGGCGCAGACCTACTATACGGCGGCAAAGCCCTATCTGGCGTTAGAGCATGCCGAGGTCATCAAGAAGTATTTGCACATAAAATGAGAGCTGCTTAATGTCGCTCCGGAGGTTGTAGCAGAGGTTACGCAGTAGGTTGCTCCAGAGGTTACGGAGGAGGTCGTACAGGAGGCTGCGCAGCAGGTTGCAGCTGAGGTCATAGAAAAGTCATACAGGAGGTTGTCCAGCAGGTCACGGCTGAGGTTGCCCGCCCGTTATCATTGGTTATCGGATGCGTCCGATAGATGATGCGGGCGGGTGATTTTTTTGCTGTGCAGGAGACGATATTACGCCGTTGGTCACCACAAGGCCGGTTTGCGCCCCTTGTGTACGGATTTGTACGGCCCTCCCGCGCCGCAGACAGCCCATCATTCTAATATTGTGTCCTGCTCCCGGAGCCATTGCGCTCCGGGAGCTTTTTTACATTTTGGGACGCCTTTGCCACGCTGCCGTGGCCCTCCGTTTTCGAGATTTGCTTCACCACCAAATCTCGAAAAACGGAGGACAGAAAATGTCGTATCACAATGACCCATATCGGGTTGATTATTTGAAGATATATCCCTGCTTAAAAGAGCGCCCGGATGTGTTGGAAGTCTTAAAGAAAAGCGACCGCAAGATGAAATACATGGAGGTGGATCTGAAAAGCGAACAGCGCAGGAAAAATGCCGAGAATGGTGCGGAGAGTTATGTTCCCAGTAAAGAGGATTCGCTGGAGCGACTCGTATATTCTGCAAAGTGCCAGTTTGCGGACGATGCTGAAGGCGTCGAGGATGCCGTGATCAAGAAAGACGATTTATGCCGTTTGCGGGCCGCACTGGATCAGTTGAGCGAAGAAGAACGGGCTCTGATCCATGCGCTGTTTTTCGACGAGTGCTCCGAGCGTGAGCTTGAAGAAATGATGGGTATCCATCGAATGACGATCCATAATCGCAAGATCCGTATCTTGCAGAAATTGAAAAAGATGCTGAGATGACAAAAAAGTTTGGTGCAAACGGTGTTTTCAACGGCTAATAGAGTGAGAGGGCTTTGAACCTCCCCCCGCTGCTGATAAATCAGCGGCTTTGTTCCTTGATAAACACCGCCCAGGCGGTCATATCCGGTAACTTGAATACATTAGCCGACGGAGCCAGCGTTAGGTCGAGTGCGCCAAGACCACCTGTGCGGAGAAACTCCGCATCAAAGGACGGCCAAATAAGGTGCAGAGCGATACCCACTCAGACCAAGGCAGCCCTGGCAAGCTGCCCCCGCCATGATCCCGTCAGCCCATAATGATACTCCTGTACGCAGCTTCGAGAGATCCTCGGAGGGGTGAAACTCCCGTGATGTGCGCCAGCACAGTTCAAGTTGCCGCCCAGCCTGGGGAAGTAGTGTCGAATACAGGCAAACAAAACCGTAAAGTTCTGGCCACTCCGGTGATGGAATCATTTGCTTCCATCACCGGAGTGACCACACTCTTGCGGCAGAAGCATGGGAACTGTCCACCCCCTCCTATATTTTTGCATTCGATTCCTTTCTCCTTTGTTCGTCGGTCCAACTATCGCCTCCAATTGATTCCTTCCTCGGACGGTTCCCATGCTTGTGCCGCAGAGATGGTCAGATACAGGGAGGAGCGTAACTATGAACCCCAATATCAATTACTATGGAATTGTGATCCTGCTCAGAAAACTCCGGGAATGCGGCATTTTCACCGAAAAAGAACTAAGAAAAATCGCCGCACGGATCGCTGCGGATAACGGCGTTGAAGTCATGTTTTTTCTCTGATTTCCTTCATCTTTCAGTAGCTATTCGGGCGCTGTTGTGGTAGTGTTTGTGTTGCAAAAAAGGAGGTGAGCGGACATGGATGAAAAGCAGCTGGTAGACGGTGCAACGGCACTGGCAGAAAAGCAGTCCCGTGTTATAAAAATTGAGCCTGCAGAGCAGCCTCAAAATATGCTGCTGCGGGTCGCTGCCTACACTCGTGTCAGCTCAGACTCCGAGGATCAACTCAATTCCTTTGCGGCCCAAAACCGCTACTACACGGAACTGATCTCAGGCAAGGCCGAATGGCGCATGGTCGACATCTATGCGGATGAGGGAATCACAGGAACTTCGGTGGCCAAGCGAGATGACTTCCAGCGGATGATGGCGGACTGCCGTCGGGGCCTGATCGACCAGATCCTTGTTAAGTCCATCTCTCGATTCGCCCGCAATACCAAGGACTGCCTCCAGAATATCCGTGAGCTAAAGGAACTGGGTGTCAATGTCCGATTCGAGCGTGAAGGTATCGATACTGTCAATGTGAGCAGCGAACTCATCACCGCCATCTACGCTGCCTTCGCCCAAAAAGAGAGCGAGTCCATCTCGGGTAATATGCGATGGAGCTATCAGCGCAGGATGGAGAGCGGCGAATTCAATACCTGTAAAGCCCCGTGGGGATTTCGGCTTGACGGTAGAAAGCTCAAAATTTGCGAATCGGAAGCAGACATTGTCCAAAGAATTTTCCGTGAGTACTTATCCGGTAAAAATCCTCAAGAGATCGCAGACGACCTAAATGCCAGCTGCTTGACTGAGCGAGTGTGGAATTATAAAGCGGTAGATTACATCCTGCAAAACGAACGTTACGCCGGGAATGCGCTTCTGCAAAAGAGATATACGCCGGATATGCTCTCGAGGCAGCAGAAAACCAATCATGGTGAGCGTGAAATGTACTTTGTGCCAGAGAGCAACGATGCGATCATCTCTCCAGAGATATTTGAACGAGCTCAAGTCCTACGGCAAAAGCGCAGTTTAGGAAAAGCACCCGTACACAGCGAAATTATCTCACAAATCCGGTGTATCTGCGGAGCACGGATGCGATTCAAAAATGTTAACAGCAAATGGTATCTATGCTGCACAAACCATGACGCAAAGGGCGATTGCTTGATCACGCCGATCCGTGAGACTCAGATCCATGCATCCTTCTGCCGCCTATACTATAAGCTGAAACACCAGAGCATCCCCATTCTGGAACAGATGCTCACAAACCTTCAGACGATCCGCAATCGCAGGATGCTCTGGAGTCCTGACATCGTTGCCCTGAATAAAAGAATATCAGACCTATCCAGTCAGAATCAGACATTGGCTTTCCTTAAGCGGCAGGGCCTTGTTGATCCTGACATTTTTATAGCCAAAACCAATGAGCTGACCAAGCAGCTCCGGCAGGCCAAGCTGGAAAAAGAAAAGCTGATGGACGCCGAGAGCGACATGACCGCCCTGCAAACACGAGACTTGATAGACCTCCTGGAAGGTGGGCCGGAATTCCTCGACAGCTTTGACACGGAACTGTTTGGTGAACTCGTTGAGAAAATTATCATAGAGGGCAACGACTCCGTCCGCTTCTGCCTGAAAAATGGGCTGGAGCTGCAGGAGTCCATAGAGAGGACGGTGCGGTGATGGGAAACCGGAAGCAGCCCTTTGGCTACAAGATGGCTCTGGGTGAGATCATCATACAGGAAGCAGAGGCGAGGCTTGTACAGGGGATCTTCCGCCGATATATCGCAGGAGAATCATTGAATGAGTTGACCGAGGCACTTCGCCAGCAAGATATTCCATATGACGAGGGACGGCTCTGGAATAAAAATATGGTCGCCCGTATTCTGGCGGACACGCGCTATACCGGAGAAAAAGGATATCCCAAGCTCATAGATGAGGATCAACTCATCGCAGCAAACGAAAAACGCTCCAACAAGCCACAACTTCCGAAAAAGACGGAAGCCCAAAAAGTGCTGCGCAGGCTCTGTGGTACACCGCCATCTGAGCGGGTGGAACAAAGTGTCACCGGCCTGCTCAACGGTCTCGCAAATTACCCGGAACGCATACAGCATCAGCGCAGTCCTACGCCAGCCACACATTCCAAAACGCAGGAGGCGCTGGATAATGCTCTGGAGCAGCAGCCAATCGACGAGGACAACGCCAAGACGCTGATTCTCCGGCTTGCGGCAGAACAATATGCCGCTCTGGGAAATGAAGAATATGAAACAAATCGTCTCCGGCGTCTCTTCTCCGCCTTCGAATGTGTGGCGGAACTGAACGCTGATCTTCTGAAAAGCACCGTATCCGAGGTGCTGGTGACCCGCCAAAATGTCAAACTGCGATTAAAAAATGGGCAAATCATAGAAAGGAGTGACCTGCAATGAAAGAGGATGCCCCGAGAGTAATTAAGATCCCGGCCAAGCCGGAAGCCACCCGTCAGGCAGAAGCCCGCAGACAGCTCCGGGTGGCAGCTTACTGCCGAGTTTCCACCAAAGAGGAGGATCAGGCAAACAGCTATGAGGTGCAGAAAGAGTACTATACCGATAAAATCATGTCCAACACAGCCTGGACGATGGCCGGCATCTTTGCGGACAAGGGCATCACCGGAACCTCGGCCAAGAAGCGTGAGGACTTCATGCGGATGATCCGGCACTGCCGCCAGAAGAAAATCGATGTGATTCTAACCAAGTCGGTCTCCCGCTTCTCCCGCAATACGGTGGACTGCCTCTACTATATCCGGGCGCTCAAACAACTTGGCATCGCAGTCATCTTCGAGAAGGAAAACATCAATTCTCTGGAGGAGGACAGTGAGCTGCGAATCACCCTCTCCGGTGCCTTCGCCCAGTCTGAAAGTGAATCTATCTCCGCGAATGTCACATGGGGTAAGCGCCGCGCCATGGAAGCCGGAAAGGTCAGCATCCAGTATAAAAAGCTGTACGGCTACCGCAAAGGTGAGGATGGTCAGCCGGAGATCATTCCGGAACAGGCCGAAATCGTCCGATGGCTCTATGAGCGCTATCTCACCGGAGCCAGCCTGCGGATGATCAAAGATGAACTGGAACAGCAAGGCGTCAAGTGCTTCGATGATTCTCCGGAGTGGACCATTTCCCGCATCCGTAGCATCCTGCAGAATGAAAAATACTGCGGTGATGTGTTGATGCAGAAGACCTTCCGGCAGGACTTTATCAACCGCAAGGCCATCAAGAATACAGGCCAGCTTCCCATGTACCTCATTGAAAATCACCACGAGGGCATTGTCAGCCGTGAAAAGTATGATGCCGTACAGGCGGAGATGGCACGGCGGAATGCAGCAAAGAGTCCTTCTAAAAACGCAGTCACAGGGATGGCCTCCTACGCCAGCAAGTATGCGCTCTCGGAGCGGTTGGTCTGCGGTGAGTGCGGGACCCTGTATCGCCGTTGCACATGGACACGAAACGGTGAAAAACGAGTCGTGTGGCGCTGTGTGAGCCGATTGGACTACGGCAAGAAATATTGCCACAATTCACCCACATTGGATGAAGCGCCGCTCCAGCAAGCGATCCTCGCCGCTCTGAACAAGGCCATGGCCGACAAAAATAGCCTGATCCGGCAGATCACAGATGCCATGGAAACGGAGATCATCCCATTCCCCGGCGGCACGATGAGCCTTGGAGATATTGAACGCAGGCTGAGAGAACTGGAGCAGCAATTCCAAACACTGCTGGAAAAGGCCGCGGATGATCCGGCTGCCTATGGCGGTCAGTTCAAGGAGATACTGGACGAGCAAACCCTCCTGAAAGAAAGGCGTTCCGGGATCCTCGCAGATAACAAGGAACAGGCAAAAGCCAACCAGCGCATCATGGATGCCGCACAGACCTTGAAAAACGCATCGCCCCACATTACGGAATGGGACGAGAGTGCCGTCCGCCAACTGGTGGAGATAGTAAAAGTTCTCTCCAAGGATGAGATCGCAGTCACGCTGAAGGGTGGCATTGAGATTTGCCAGAAAATTATGTACTGAAAGAAGGTGGAAAGATGATTTTTGTAACCGGTGATTGCCACGGAAACTTTGAACGCTTCAAGCCGAAATATTTCCCGGAGCAGGCACAAATGACAAAGCGGGACATCGTGATTTGTGCCGGAGACTTTGGTGGTGTGTGGTTTGGAGACGGCCGTGACGAGGCTGCATTGGACTGGCTGGAAAGTCTTCCGTTCACGCTGGCCTTCGTCTGCGGGAATCATGAGAACTACGACGCACTGGAACGATATCCGGTGAAAGACTGGCACGGCGGCAAGGTACACCGCATTCGCTCTCATGTCCTGCACCTGATGCGTGGACAGGTCTTCGAGCTGGAAGGCTATCACTTCTTCACCATGGGCGGAGCAAAAAGCCATGATACGGAGGACGGCATTCTGGAACCGGGTGCTCCGGATTTTGAGCGAAAGCTCCTGATGCTGCAGAGAAAGCCCCGAGCGAGGTATCGCATCAATCACATTTCGTGGTGGGCGCAGGAGATGCCTTCTGAGGAGGAGTACGCTGAAGCACGGAAAAATCTGGCCAAGGTCGATTGGGCGGTGGACTATGTTATCACGCACTGCGCTCCCACCAGCATTGCTCTCATGGAAAACCGCCACAATGAGGCAGACCCGCTCACAGATTTCCTGCAGGAGGTCAAGGAGAGAGCACATTATCACTACTGGCTGTTCGGCCATTACCACGACAACCGGGCCATTGATGAAAAGCACATACTGCTCTGGGAGCAGATCATACAAGTTATCTGAAACAGGTCAAGGCAGAGAAAAACACGGCGATGTTACCGTGCTTTTCTCTGCTTTGAGCGTTGAATCAGGCGCTGTGCGCCGGAGAGGAGAAACTATGAATATCCGAAAGGCTGTGGACTACAGCACAATGTTTGCCACACTGGAATCTGTCATGAAAGCAGATCTGCCGCAGATGGAGCTGTACTGCGAAATCGGCAAGGCCGTCTGTGCCCACTCGGAAAAGGGTGCAGCGGTAGCTGCTGCGGAGTTCATAAAAGAACAATACCCGGATATGACCGGCTTCTCTCCGCGCAATGTGCGCCGGATGCGGGATTTCTGGCAGTTGTACAGCGGCACGCCGGAACTGCTTGGCGAAGCGCTTCACTTGAATTGGACACAGAACATTGTGATCATGGAGGCAGAGCTGCCCGCAGAGGAGCGCCGCTGGTACATCCGGCAGGCTACAGCACGGAATCTATCCAAGGCGGAGCTTCTGCGAATGATCGAGGATTCTGCGTATCTGGAAAGTGTTCTCGACGAAAAGGTCGATGTGTGGTATAATGAGGGCAACGATGAGATTTCGGAGAGAACGCAGTATGAAGAGGATCCTGTTTATCTGTCATGGCAATATCTGCCGCAGCCCCATGGCCGAGTTCGTGATGAAGGACTTGGTAAAAAAGGCGGGACTGGCATCGCAATTTCATATCGAATCAGCGGCTACCAGTCGGGAGGAGATCGGCAACCCAGTCTATCCTCCGGCACGGCGCAAGCTGGCCGAGCATGGGATCTCCTGCGAAGGCCATGCCGCACGGCAGTTGACAAATCGGGATTACGACGAATACGATCTCCTGATCGGCATGGACCAGGCCAACCTCCGGGATATGTACCGTATCTGCGGCGGCGACTATGTCGGCAAGATGTCCCTCCTGATGGATCACACCGCCCACCCCGGCAATGTGGCAGACCCATGGTACACCGAGGACTTCGAGGCGACCTGGCAGGATGTGCTGGATGGCTGCCAAGGACTTATGAAAGAATTCATGACAGAACGAGGTGATTCAAATGGCACAAAACGATAATATCCAACTGTTCGAAAACAAGCGTATTCGAACCGCATGGGATGAGGAAAAGGAAGAATGGTACTTTTCCGTCGTTGATGTGGTAGCTGTGCTGACTGATCAGCCAGATTATCAGGCAGCTCGTAACTACTGGAAGGTAACGAAGAAACGCCTGAAGGATGAGGGAAATGAAACGGTTACAGCTTGTAACCAGTTGAAAATGACCGCTTCGGATGGCAAAAAACGATTGACTGATGTAGCCGATACCGAGCAGCTTCTCCGAATCATCCAGTCTATTCCTTCCCCGAAGGCAGAACCGTTCAAGTTGTGGCTGGCACAGGTCGGTCGAGAGCGTATCGAGGAGACCATCGACCCGGAGCTGACCATTGACCGCGCTCTGGAAACCTATCTCAAGAAGGGTTACAGCCGTGAGTGGATCAATCAGCGGCTGCAGGCCATCCAGGTCCGTAAAGAACTGACGGATGAATGGGATGCCCGCGGTGTGCAGAAAGGCGTAGAGTACGCCATCCTCACGGACGAGATTTCCCGAGCCTGGTCTGGCATGTCCACTCGGCAGTACAAAAATCTGAAGGGCTTGAAAAAGGAAAACCTTCGTGATAACATGACTACGCTGGAACTGGTACTGAATATGCTGGCGGAGGCCACTACCACTCAGTTTTCAAGAGATCGCAAACCAACGACCTTCCAAGAGAATTTGGCAGTTGCCAAGGCGGGCGGTCAGGTGGCTGGACGAACCAGAAAAGACATTGAGTCCCAGTCAGACACGCCGGTCATTACTGCTAAGAATGCCGCACAGCTTAATCAGGTAGTGACAGATCTGCTGGAAGGAGCAGTCTCTGACACAACTGAAGAATCAAAAGACAAGTGAGTTCTGTGCATCAAGTTTTTCTTGCTGTCATACGACGTTTTTTAAAAGCAAATTTCAAAAAATCTATAGTGTTGAGTTATGACAAAGAAGCATCTTCAGTAATGAGGGTGCTTCTTTTTTGCTTCCAAGTGTCGAGAACTCAAGGCCTCTTGCATTTAAATAAACGGCCATAGGCCGTAACGCCGCAAAGCGGCGGGACGGCCTTGAGTTCGAATCTCAACACTCGGATCAAAAATATCCTTACGCATGGCGTGGGAGTGATTTTTTATTTGTGTTGAGATTCGAAAAGGGCAATCGCGCAGCGATAGCAACAGTCCAGTGGACTGTTGCGGTGCCCGGGTGCATGTCGGCGGTGCTATGCACCGCCGAGCGAATCTCAACACTTCGACCAAAGAAGCGGCTTCGGTAGGGGAGTGCCCCTGCATCGCCCTGCTGAAAGGTCACATCTTTCCCAGCTTCTCCAGACGGGATAGGATCGAACCGGAGGTTCGCTTGAAATGTGCGCAGAGCTCCTGCTTTTTCATGCCCTCATCAAATAGGCGGCATAGCTCGCTGTCCAATTCCTCCGTCCACGGCTTTCCGTTGTTTTCCGGCAGAGGATTTCTCCGTCGGCGGGACAGTTCTTCTACAGCACAGTGCAGCGCACGAACGATCTCGACCTTGTTGCAGACATGGTTATCCGGCAGCACCTCGCCGGTCAAAGGGTCGACGCCATCTGCCAAAACCTCCAGCAGCTCTTTTGCCCGTTGAATATCCATGATAGGCCCTCCTCAATTCGTCCTCTATCTTACGCTCTAATCTGTCTGCCACTCCAAGCGGTATTCCAGCACATGGCTTAAGCCCCTCTGCCACGGTGATCTCGCCTTGCTGCCAGAATGTGTCCGTCACATTCGGTACGCTGCCCTTATCGCAGGAAGCTTCCGGCTTCTCTATTTTTGCGCTGAGAAGTTGATCAATTTCTTCCTTTTTTTCCTCAAACGATTTTCCATCGTCGGTCTCCAGAATGGTCAGCACTTCGTCCAGCACCGCGTTAACACGTCCTGCGATCAGGCGCTCTAAAAGCGTTTGCTCGTCCATATGTGATCGTCTCCTCTGTTGAAGATGTAAGTACCGACATAGGCTTTTCCTCCATATAGGATACGACACCCCGCATCCACGGCCTTTTCAGTACTGCCTTAGTGGTCAGCTTTGCAGAGGTAGGGCAGCAGCTCGCCGTAGCCGTGCTCCTTGGCGTGCTTGGCGATGGGGCAGCCCACGAGGTGGAAGCAGAAGCCCTCGGTGCGGTGGCCGGGGTTCAGCTGGATCCTCCAGCTGTCCCGCCATTCGCCCTTTGCCTGATGCGCCGCCTGCATGCGAATGAAGCTCCGGTACATTTTTTTCAAACAGCTTGTACGGACACTATTGCCTGTTGCCGTCCACCAGCTTTCCGAGGAATTTCATCCGGTCTACGGCCCGGCGCTTGATGGTCAGCAGCGTCTCGCCGTCCATCCGGTGGCCGCTGGCCTCGTAGAAGGCGAGGATCGTGAACCAGTCCAGCATGTTCTTCGCCGTCATGTTTTTGCCTAGATCGGGCATATCCTTGAGAAAGACGAGATAGTATTCCTCTGCTTTTTGGAGGATCGACGCGGCTTCATCCGGGTAGGTCTCCCGGCAGTACTGCTCGCATGGCTTTGCGTATTGGGATGTGCGATAAGCTCTTTTCATAGGTGAGGCTCCTTTGTCGGCTGCGCGTTTTTGTTGGGGTATTTTAATGCAAGGCCGCACGGCCAGCGCCGGCCGAAACGTATACGCGGAAGTTAGAACTGGCTAACCGCCTGCTTTTTGGAAAGCCGCATCTCTGCGGCTGTTCCACTGCGGAAAACGAGACAACTCTTTTGCCCCTATCGTAGCAAAGATAGCTGACGCTGTCAAGAGACGGCGGCAGCTATCCCATGCGCGGTACGATTGCCGTCAGTCCCTGATGTGTTTGATCTTCTCCAGATCGCCGCTGCACAGGGCGTCCATGCTCCGGAATATTTTTTTCGCGTCCCAATCCCACCACCGGAGCTTCAGGAGGTATTTTGTCAAGGCCTCGTCAAACCGGCGGCGGATCACCCGGCAAGGATTGCCGCCCGCCACACAATAGGCGGGGATATCCCTTGTCACCACGGAGTTGGCGGCGATGATGGCGCCGTCGCCGATGTGAACGCCCGGCATCACCGTCACGTTCTGGCCGATCCACACGTCGTTTCCCACGATGGTATCGCCCTTCAGCGGCAGCTCCTCCAGCGAGGGCGCGAACCGCTCCCAGCCGCCGCCCATAATGTTGAAGGGGTAGGTCGTCACGCTGTTCATCCGGTGGTTTGCGCCGTTCATCACAAACTCGATCCCCTTGCCGATGGCGCAGAATTTCCCGATGATAAGCCTGTCGCCCAGAAATTCGTAGTGGTGCGTCACGTGCTCCTCGAACCGTTCTGCGCCGTTCACATCGTCATAGTAGGTATAATCGCCCACCTCAATATTGGGGCGGGTGATTACATTCTTGATGTAAACCACCTGCCGGACGTTTTCATTGGGGTAAATGCTGTTGGGGTCTGGCCCTGACATACCGTTCGACCTCCTTTCCTGCTGCCGCTTTACCGGCTATATCACATAGTCATACCCATCGGGTGCGCGGCGCATCAGATCGGCCAGCGTGATGTTGGTAAAGTACTCCGTGATCAGCTTGTCCAGTCCCTGCCACATGGAGAGTGTGCGGCATTCCGATGCACGGGGACAGGCCTCGGCACCCGGCTCAAGACAGGCGACAGGCGCCATGGAGTCCTCCGTGACCCGCAGGATGCTCTCTACGGTGTACTGCTCCGGCGCTTTCGTCAGCTGATAGCCGCCGCCTTTGCCCCGCAGGCCATTCAGCAGCTTGGCCTTTACCAGCAACTTGATGATGTTTTCCAGATATTTTTCCGAGATCTCTTGCCGCTCTGCAATGACCTTCAGGGGAATAAAACCGTCCGACTGATGTTCGGCCAGGTCGATCATGACCCGCAGCGCGTAACGTCCCTTGGTTGAAATCAACATACCGTTCCCTCCTTTTGAGGATAAACCCATTATACAACATGGTAAGTAGGAAAATCAATGTAAAATTTTGCGGAGAGCTCTTGACAAACGATGGGGAAGGGGATATAATCACACTAACCTACAAGAAAGGTTGGTATTAATGTGAAATACGACCTGCACCTCCGATGTTGCCGCGGTGATCAATAAGCCGAAACACACAACACAAATCACAACAACATCATTTAGGAGGAATATAATTATGAGCAAGATCTATACATCCGCTGACCAGCTGATCGGTAAGACTCCGCTACTGGAGCTGACTCACATTGAAAAGGAAGAGGGCCTGGAGGCCAAGGTGCTGGGCAAGCTGGAATACTTCAACCCTGCCGGCAGCGTGAAGGATCGTATTGCCAAGGCTATGATCGACGACGCGGAGCAGAAGGGTCTGCTGAAGCCCGATTCCGTCATCATCGAGCCCACCTCCGGTAATACCGGCATCGGTCTGGCGTCCGTGGCCGCCGCCCGCGGCTACCGTATCATCATCGTCATGCCGGAGACCATGAGCGTGGAGCGCCGCCAGCTGATGAAGGCTTACGGCGCGGAGCTGGTGCTGACCGAGGGCGCAAAGGGCATGAAGGGCGCTATCGCCAAGGCCGACGAGCTGGCCAAGGAGATCCCCAACAGCTTTATCCCCGGCCAGTTCGTGAACCCTGCCAACCCCTCCGTACACAAGGCCACCACCGGCCCGGAGATCTGGGAGGACACCGATGGTAAGGTGGATATCTTTGTGGCGGGCGTCGGCACCGGCGGCACCGTCACCGGCACCGGCGCGTACCTGAAGAGCCAGAATCCCAACGTGAAGGTGGTGGCCGTGGAGCCTGCCGCCTCTCCCGTGCTGAGCAAGGGTGTGGCAGGCAGCCATAAGATCCAGGGCATCGGCGCAGGCTTTGTGCCTGACGTGCTGGACACCAAGGTGTATGACGAGATCATCCCCGTGGAGAACGAGGATGCCTTCGCCACCGGCAAGCTGATCGGCAAGAAGGAGGGCGTACTGGTGGGTATCTCCTCCGGCGCTGCCGTGTGGGCTGCCATCCAGCTGGCAAAGCGCCCGGAGAACAAGGGCAAGACCATTGTGGCGCTGCTGCCCGACACCGGCGACCGCTATCTCTCCACCCCGCTGTTCGCGGACTGAAGTGGATCATATGTGTAAAGGGAGACTGCCATATTACGGCAGTCTCCCTTTGAGCTTGTCAAAAAAGGGCATAGCCCTTTTTTGACAAAATTAGAAATCGCTCCGACCCGCGCTTTTCCGCCCATAAATGAGCGGAAAAACACTCTCTCCGCGCAAAGTATTTTTTGCCACGCACATGTCGCGGCAAAAAATGATTCAACTTGTTCGCCGCCATAACGGGCGGCGAATTCTGCGAAGCTTTTTTGACAGACTGAAAGGGAGACTGCCATATTACGGCAGTCTCCCTTCCTTTGCGGCTTGATACAAGCAACCATGCGGGTTTCCGGTGTCAAGCGCGTTAAGGGAGAAAATTGTGATGACGGCGAAAATGCCTGACAAAAATATTATGTAAACAAAACGGCGGGGGATAACCTGCGGCAAACCTCGTTTGCGGGTTTTCCAAAAAGAGGAAAAGTGGCGGGGAATGGATGGAAATACTGAGGTTTGCACCGTGTGGAAAAAGGTGTGGAAAGTGTGGATAACTCCTTGTAGAAGTTATGGGGAGCAGAATTATGTAAACCAAATGTAAAGGAAAATCCCTGTCGAAAAAAGTGGAAATAATACGTAAAAAACAGGGAAAGACGGGAGAGCAGTCAATTTTTGGCGATTGGTCATTCTGCCGAAGCGGGAAGAAACGGCGCGAAAAAAGTGGGGATCATGGCGGAAAACTTTCATCCGCCGGGAAATGATTACCCTGTGTATTTCCCGGCGGGAAAGCGGGGAAAATAGCGGCTTCGGCAGCGCTGTGGGTCTGTGAAAAATAAGAGTTGACGGATGCGGGGATTTGTGGTATGATACCACATGGCTTGCAGGGTGGCTGCCCTGTGGGAAAAAACAGAGCGAGGCGAGGAGCCGACTCTTATCAGGATGCTTGTGTGGCTCAGCTGGCAGAGCAGCTCACTCGTAATGAGCAGGTCGCCGGTTCGAATCCGGCCACAAGCTCCAGACTCCTCGCGGATGACGCGAGGAGTTTTTCTATGTGCAAGAGCAGCGACAAACGATATACACTTCCCATGAAGAACGCGGAGGCCTCCGTCCGCATGGAGGGCTGTCAGGTAACGCCCCAGATGCGGGAGCAGTGCCAGCGTGTGCTACGTGGCGAGGTGACCACGGCGGAGCTGCTGCGGCGTTTTTCCAAACCAGCCGAGAGGTGACGATGATATGGCGTACAGCATCGATCCCATTCAGGACAACTGCTACCCCGGCACAACGGTGCTGGTGAACAAACTGCATATCCATGACGAGGCCGCGCTGCAAGAGGCGGAGGCCCTCGCCACCTATGTCAACGCCTCCAAGCTGGAACAATGCCCGCTGGAAGGCGTTTTTGACTTCGCCCACTACAAGGCGATCCATCAGTTTCTTTTCTCTGACCTGTACGATTGGGCGGGGCAGATCCGCACGGTGAACCTCAGCAAGAAAGGGACAGGCTTCTGTCCCGCCGAAATGATTGAATCGCAGGCCAAGCTGATTTTTGACCGGCTGAAGGAGCAGAATTACTTCAAGGGCTTGTCCCATGACGCATTCGTGGAGGAGATTACCGATTTTTACTGCACCACCAACTACCTGCATCCCTTCCGCGAGGGCAACGGGCGCACCCAGCGGGCGTTCCTGACGCAGCTTATCCGCAGCGCGGGATGTGACCTCAACTGGTCGGAGGTGGATGGCGACCTGCTGATGATCGCCACTATCCAGGCCGGGCAGGGCGTGACAGACCTGCTGCGTCAGGTGCTTGGCGAGGCGATAAAGTGAGTATATAGCGAAACAGCACCCCCGCCGAGGTGCTGTTTCGCGTATGAAAAGGCTTATTCCGCGGCGATGCGCCAGCCCTCTGCCAGCTGGCGGATGGCGGTGAAGCGCCGGTACAGGCCCTCCTGCTTGACCAGCTGGTCGTGGGTGCCGTGGTGGGCGATGCGGCCATCGTCCACCACCAGGATCTGGTCGGCGTTCTGGACGGTGGCCAGACGGTGGGCGATGGTGATGATGGCCTTGCCCCGCGTCAGGGCGGAGATGGCCTGCTGGCTCAGGGGCATGTCCTTTACGTTGACGCCGCCGATGGTGATGGCGCCGGAGGTCACGTCCCAGAACCGGGCGATCAGCTTGGCCACGGTGGACTTTCCGCCGCCGGAGGGGCCTATCAGCGCGGTGAAGCTGCCCTCAGGCAAGGTCGGGTCGATGCCGTGGAGCACCTTGTCCTTTTCCTCGCCGGTGTAGGAGAAGTGAGCGTCCCTCAGCGCCACGTCGGTGTGGGAGATCTCCGCCCGCTCCGCAGGCTCGGACAGCTCCGGCATCTCCAGAAATTCCTCCAGCCCCTCTACGGTGAACTTCACCTGCCGCATGTTTTCGGAGAATACCTCCAGCTTGGCCAGAGAGCCCACCATGGAGATGGATAGCATCACGGCCAGCGCTGCCTCCGGTGCGGTGATGACGCCCTTGTTGGCCAGCGCCAGCCGCCAGTCCACGCACAGCAGGGCGATGATGCTGACGACGGGCAGCACCACGTGGCCTGCACCCTCCGGGATCATGTGGGCCAGCGGCGGCTCCAGCGTTTCAATCTTATCCACCATCATGGTCTTGATCTCGCCGATGGTGTGGTTTTCCACGTTGCCCAGCGGCGCGTGGAGGAACCGGTCTGCCAGCCGCAGCCGCAGTCCCTCCAGAATGGTGTACGCCATGGCGTGGGACGTGCCGGTGGACAGGCCGAACAGCACCACCTTGGCGGCATAGGCCGCCAGCGCCAGCAGGCACCACTTCACCGCCAGCGCCGCCGTGGCCGTTCCCGCCGCCATCAGGCAGATGAGCCGGTACATGCAGTAGAAGGGCACCAGCCCCAGCATGACGCTGAGCACCGACAGGACGACCGACAGGAGCAGCCTGCTTTTCTCCCCCTCCGCGTAGGCGAAAAGGGCGCTTGTCCAGCTTTTCTTTTTCGCTTCCATACAATGACCTCTTTTCTTTGAGTTAGTAACCGCTAACCGCTGGCGAAAAATTATAGAGCATCACTGCCCCATAATTTTCAGCCAGCCCGCCGTGTAGAAGTCGCCCAGCTCCTCCCTGTACCGCTGGGCATCCTCGATGGGCATGTCGTGAATGATGATCTCGCAATAGGCATTCATCATGCCCGTCACCAGCATGTGCTCCAGCCGCCGGTCGATGTCGGGCACGGTCTTGCCCATGCTCCGCAGCACCTGCGTGTAGCACTCCGTGGCCTCCACCTCCAGCGTCACCATCTGGTCGATCAGGGCGGCGTAGGGGGTGCCCTCGGCCCGCTCCAGAATCAGGTGAAAGATGGGACGCCGGGCGTCCATGTAGGTCAGCAGCTCCCGCATGCAGTTCTTGCCCACGTCACCCATCTGGGCCACCTGCTCCTCGGGACGCAGCGCCTCGAAGCCGAACACGGCGGCCCGGTAGGTGTCCAGCACGTGGCGGTAGGACTCGTCCACCAGCGCGGCGAACAGCGCTTCCTTGCTGTCGTAGTAGCCGTACAGCGCGCCGGTGGTGACGCCGGCGGTCTTGACGATGTTCCGCAGCGACGCGCCCTGATAGCCCTTTTCCAAAAACTCCGCCTGTGCGGCGGCGTGGATCCGCTCCAGCATGGAGCTGTTTGTTTCTCCCATGAGGAATCCTCCATATAACGGCGTTATATTACGGTGTTATATTATAGCGGCCGCCGGTTTGTCAAGCCCCCGTCCCAGATTTTTTTCGCGGCGCGGAGGAGGCGGGACGGCCTTGACGGACAGGGGGACGGGCGGCTATAATAGCGGCAGAAGAAAACAGGGGAGGAGCACGGTATGGACAAACAGCGCTGCATCGCCGCGGCGGCGGAAACGGAGGAGGACCGGCTGCTGCTGGCCCGACTCTACGATAAGCTGAACCACGGGGCGGAGCGGGAGATCTTCAGCTACACGGCGTTTCTCTCGCCCCGTGAGCAGGCCATGGTGAAGAAGCTGCTGCCCCATGTGCCGCTGGTGTTTTTCGGCGGCTGCGACGGGGCGGAGCGCTGCATGGCCTGCTACGTGCCGGAGTATCTGCCGGAGGACTATCTGACCTCGGAGGACGGCCCGGCGGCTGCCGTGCGGGCCGTGTACTATGAGAAGGACGCACTGACCCACCGGGATTTTCTGGGCAGCCTTATGGGTGCGGGCATCAAGCGGGAAACGGTGGGGGATATCTATGTCTCTGCCGGACAGTGCGACATTCTGGTGACGCGGCAGATCTTGCCCTACCTGCTGGAGCAGTGGGACAGCGCGGGCCGGACGAAGCTGCACCTGTCGGTGATCCCGCTGGCGGAGGTACAGCGCCCGGCGGTGGAAAAGCGGGAGATCAGGGACACGGTGCCCTCGCTGCGGCTGGACTGTCTGGTGGGGGCGGCCTTTTCGCTGGCGCGAGGGCCTGCCGGACAGCTAATCGCCGCCGGAAGGGTGGCCGTCAACGATCTGGTGTGTCTCAAGGGCGACCGGCAATTACAGCAGGGCGACCGCATCGCCGTGCGGGGACTGGGCAAGGCGGCGCTGGCACAGGTGGGCGGCACCACCCGAAAGGGACGGCTGTCCGTCACGCTGGAGCGCTGGATATAATATGAATATAAGGAGAGGGGAGGACGCGGTTCCTCCCCTCAGTCTGTCGAAAAGCAATGCTGTACGTTTCGATAAGTGAGCAGCGGGGGAGTTTGAGGGGGCAAGGCCCGCCTCAGGTAAAATAAACCGCCGCCGAAAACCTTGCTATAGCAAGGTTTTCGGAAGATAGCATTTTGAACGAGTTCAAAATGCTCGGCGGAAAGCGCGGTTAAAAAAGTTCCATGTGGGACTTTTTTGACAAGCTGAGAGGGGAGGACGTAGTTCCTCCTCTTTTTTCGTTGCTGCGTCGTAGAAAATGCACAAACATAAGTCTCCGCAGCGCGGCGGACGGTGGGCAAGTGGATGAAATCCTTTTTTCGACAAAAAAATGTAAATTTTCTGTTGACAAATTAGCTCACGCTAACTATAATATTGGCGTGGTTAGAAAAGGCTAACTATTTTTTTGACGGGAAGGTTAGCTCGTGCTAATAGAAAGCTCCGACAGAAAGAAGGGAAGCGTATGATGCCGTTGACATTGGCCAACGTGGGAGAGGAACAGATCATCCACCATGTGGGCGGAAATGACGAGGTGCGCAGGCATCTGGAAAATCTGGGCTTTGTAGCGGGCGGCGAGGTAACACTCATCAGCTCCTTGGGCGGCAACGTGATCGTCAAGGTCAAGGAATCCCGCGTGGCTATCAGCGAGGAAATGGCACGGAAGATCATGGTGTAAGCTTAACTGACGAAAAATCTGACGATTTTTCTGCCAAGAGGATGCAGCCGCTGCGCGCGTCCTTCGGACACACTGGCGGCTGAGAAGTATTTTTCTGACGCACATGTCGTCAGAAAAATGATTTGAATTTTTCGCCGCTTGCGAGCGGCGAACTCTGCGAGGCTGCGAAGCTTTACTGCGTCTTTACATTTTAATTTTTATATAAAACATCGTGTGATAAGGAGGAGACGTATGAAAACGTTGAAAGAGGCCAAGATCGGCCAGACCGTGAAGGTCGTCAAGCTCCACGGCGAAGGCCCCGTCAAGCGCCGCATCATGGACATGGGCATCACCCGTGGTACCGAGGTGTACATCCGCAAGGTAGCCCCTCTGGGCGATCCCATGGAGGTCACGGTGCGCGGCTATGAGCTGTCTCTGCGCAAGGCCGATACCGAAATGATCGAGGTCGAGTAAAAAATTTTGTGTGACGGTTAGCGTCAGCTATCCGAAAGGAGCGTATATGGAAAAGCAAATTAAAATTGCCCTTGCGGGCAACCCGAACTCCGGTAAAACCACGCTGTTCAATGCGTTGACCGGCTCTAACCAGTTCGTGGGCAACTGGCCCGGCGTTACGGTGGAGAAGAAGGAAGGCAAGCTGAAGAAGCACGACGACGTGACCATCATGGACTTGCCCGGTATTTACTCCCTGTCCCCCTACACGCTGGAGGAAGTGGTGGCCCGTAACTACCTGATCGACCAGCGTCCCGACGCCATCCTGAACATCATCGATGGTACGAACCTGGAGCGTAACCTGTACCTGACCACGCAGCTGACCGAGCTGGGTATCCCCGTTGTCATCGCCATCAACATGATGGATATCGTCAAGAAGAACGGCGACCAGATCAACGTGCCCGAGCTGTCCCGCCAGCTGGGCTGCCAGATCGTGGAGATCTCCGCCCTGAAGGGCACCGGCGTTATGGAGGCCGCCGAGGCTGCCATCACCGCCGCCAAGAGCGCCAAGACCGTTCCCATGCACACCTTCTCCGGCCCCGTGGAGCACGCCATCGCCCACATCGAGGAGGCTGCTGTCCACAGCATGCCCGAGGAGCAGCAGCGCTGGTACGCCATCAAGATCTTTGAGCGCGACGACAAGGTGCTGGCCAAGCTGAGCATCCCCGCCGAGACCATGACCCACATCGAGACCGATATCAAGGCCGCCGAGAAGGAGCTGGACGACGACGCCGAGAGCATCATCACCAACGAGCGCTATGTCTACATCGCCGAGGTCATCAAGAGCTGCTATAAGAAGAAGAACAAGGGTGCGCTGTCTACCTCTGATAAGATCGACCGCATCGTCACCAACCGCTGGCTGGGGCTGCCCATCTTTGCCATCGTTATGTTCCTGGTCTACTGGATCGCTATGGTAGGCGTGGGCGCACCCGCTACCGACTGGGCCAACGACGGTGTGTTCGGCGATGGCTGGCACCTGTTCGGTATCGGCTCGAGCGCCTATAACGACACGAACGATGAGTATACCGCCGCCGTCGAGGCCGTGGATGCGTTCCTCGGCACCGAAATCGACGCGGAGGCCGACGACTTTGACGCAAACGCCCTGCTGGCCGAGATGAAGGACTTCCAGGCCACCGGCAAGACCGCGACCGTCGATGTTGAGGACGAGGAGACCCTCGCCATGAACACGATGACCGCCTACTATGACACGCTGCCCGAGGGCGCGGACAAGATGGACGACGTCGTCCAGATGACCTACGTCGACGCGGTCGACTATCTCTCCGAGAACGGCTTTGACGCGCCCAATCCCGCCGACTTCGGCGTCTGGGTCCCCGGCATCCCTGCACTGATCGGCAGCGGTCTGGAAGCAGCCGGCGCCTCCGAGTGGCTCAGCGGCCTGATCCTTGACGGTATCGTCGCCGGTGTCGGCGCGGTGCTGGGCTTCGTGCCCCAGATGCTGGTGCTGTTCCTGATGCTGGCCTTCCTGGAGGCCTGCGGCTACATGGCCCGTATCGCCTTCGTGCTGGATCGTATTTTCCGCAAGTTCGGCCTGTCCGGTAAGTCCTTCATCCCCATGCTGATCGGTACCGGCTGCGGTATCCCCGGCGTTATGGCGTCCCGTACCATCGAGAATGAACGTGACCGCCGTATGACCATCATGACCACCACCTTCATCCCCTGCGGCGCAAAGGTTCCCTTCATCGGCATGATCGCCGGCGCCCTGTTCGGCGGCAGCGCATGGGTCTCCACCTCCGCTTACTTCATCGGTATGGCGGCCATCATCGTCTCCGGTATCATCCTGAAGAAGACCAAGATGTTCGCCGGTGATCCCGCTCCCTTCGTTATGGAGCTGCCCGCCTACCACTGGCCCACTCTGGGCAACGTGCTGCGCAGCATGTGGGAGCGCGGCTGGTCCTTCATCAAGAAGGCCGGTACCATCATCCTGCTGTCCACCATCTTCGTGTGGTTCACCACTTACTTCGGCTGGGTCGACGGCCAGTTCCAGATGCTGTCTGAAGAGCAGATCGACAGCTCCATCCTGGCTAAGATCGGCAACGCCATCGCCTGGATCTTCGCGCCTCTGGGCTGGGGCAACTGGCAGGCTACCGTGGCCTCCATCACCGGTCTGGTGGCAAAGGAGAACATCGTCGGTACGCTGGGCGTTCTGTACGGCGGCGGCGAAGGCACTGTCTATGACGCCATCGGTGCTGCCTTCACCGGTATCAGCGGCTACTCCTTCCTGGTGTTCAACCTGCTGTGCGCTCCTTGCTTCGCGGCCATCGGTGCTATCAAGCGTGAGATGAACAACGCCAAGTGGACGTGGTTCGCCATCGGCTATCAGTGCGGCTTCGCTTACCTGATCGCCCTGATGATCAACCAGTTCGGCGGTTGGGCTGTGGGCGCCGGCAGCATCATCGGCACCATCGTGGCCGTCATCGTTCTGGCCGGTCTGCTGTACATGCTGTTCCGTCCCTACAAGGACGCTACCAAGCTGAGCGTGAAGATGTAATTTCCCCGTACACAATACCTTATTTATTCTGAGAAAGGAGCGCACTTGCCATGGCTGATATTTTGATTTGTCTTGTTCTGATCGCCATTGTCACTTCCATTGTCCATTCCCTCATTAAAAATAAAAAGCAGGGCAAGAGCCTATGCTCCGGAGCCTGCACTGGCAACTGCTCACACTGCGGCGGCCATTGCAGTCACAAATAAGAAAAACGGCCGTCTTTCGACGGCCGTTTTTCATGAATATCGATGAGCCGGTGTGGGAATGTTTCGCGCCTCGGCGCGAGGGGTATTCCGTGCCCTCGGGCACGGGACACTTTTGGCCCCGGCCCCAAAAGTGTCCTGTTGCGGTGCTCAAAATTTCTACGCTGCCTTACGGCAAACGCTTGAAATTTTGACCGCTGCCACTCGCTCACCTCGCTTCATCTGCCACTGGCAGCGCTCGGATCGCTCCCCAAAAGGGCCGCTTAAAACCTAGGCTTCAAGACTTCCTGCGCGCTGTTTCTTTTGCAGAATCGTGACTCCATGCCACGCGTTCGCGGGAGTTTGTTGAAATCATTCCCTATGACGAATCGTCTGTTCCTCTTGCACCGCTGCCGCTAACTTTATCAACGGTAGAAATTGAAGCGCTGTACGTGGCGGCCTGAGGGCAGGCCGCCCTACGAAACGGTTACGGTAGAATTGTGTAGGGTGGGGTGCCCTCACCCCACCGCACGGTGAATACAAAAATGACTTTTCCGCACCGCATCAGCGGCAGCGGCGCTGGTGCAGAGACGATCCTTTTACGAATCAAAAAAGGAAATCCCCTGTGATCGTGCGGTAGGCATTGACAATTACGTACACATTATAGCACGCCCGGAAGTGAAGGAACCGGAGGTTCCTTCCGGTGTTTTTGCCTACTTTTGTCACTGTTGACAAAAGTAGGTCGCGCCGGAGCGCGAAATTCCCCTGTATAGTCACATGCAAAAAAGGGCAGCCCGCCATTCGGCGGGCTGTCCTTTTTACAGAGATATGGTATAGAAAGGGGTGATTACGCTTACTTACTGGCCTTGGCAGCCTCGCGTCCGGCGCGGAAGGCCTTCAGGTTCAGCTCCTTGACCTTGGCAGGGACGGTCTCGGCCACGATCTGCTCCCAGTCGATCTCGGGGCAGCCCAGAGAATCGCACATGGCGCCGAACAGCACCACGTTCATGCACTTGGGGTTGCCCAGCTGGATGGCGATATCGCTGGCGGAAACGGCGATGGTCTTGAAATTCTTCTGCATGGCCTCGATGCAGCCCTCGGGATACTCCTCGGCGCCGGAGGCGATGGTGGTGGACTTGATGGCGTAGTCATTGATGACGGCCACACCGTCGGGATTCAGGAACTCCGCGTAGCGGACGGCTTCCATCTTCTCCAGTGCCACCATAATATCCGCCTCGCCCTTGCCGAATACGGGGCCGTACACCTTGTCGCCCCAGCGGACCTGGGTGGACACGGAGCCGCCGCGCTGGGCCATACCGTGGACTTCGCTCTGCTTAACATCATAACCGGCCTTCATAAAACCGTTGGACATGATCTTGGAGATCAGGATCGCGCCCTGACCGCCAACGCCAACCAACAGACAGCTTTTTACGTTAGACATGTTACTTCTCCTCCTTTTCGATAGCACCAACGGGGCAGGCCTGGGCGCAGACGGTGCAGCCCACGCACTGGGTACGATCCACAGCCGCCTTGCCGTTCTCCATGGAGATGGCAGGGCAGCCCACCTTCAGGCAGCTCTTGCAGCCCACGCACTTGTCGGTATTCACCACGCACATGCCCAGATCATGCTTCACGCGCTTAATCAGCAGGCAGGGACGGCGGGTGACGATGGCGGGGTGCTTGCCCTCGTTCAGAGCGGCCACGGCGGTGTTGACGGTAGCCTTCATGGCGGCCAGATCCTGGGGATCCACGGTCAGCACGGGGTCGAAGCCGTAGGTCTTGAAGATGCTCTCCACGCTCAGCATGGGAGCCTCCTCGCCCATCAGGGTATAGCCGGAGCCGGGGTTGTCCTGATGGCCGGTCATGCCGGTGATGCGGTTATCCAGCACGCAGGGGATCATGCGGCCGTTGTTGTAGATGATCTCGGCAGCGCCGGTCATGCCGCTGTGGAAGAAGGTAGAGTCGCCCATCACGCCGAACACCACCTTATCGGTGACGCCCTCGCGCTGGAAGGACTTGGCCATACCCATACCGGCGGAGAAGCCGCCGCCCATGCAGATGCACACGTCCATGCAGTTCAGGGGAGGCGCAAAGCCCAGGGTGTAGCAGCCGATATCGCCGGTGACCACGTAGTTCTTGTTCTTGGACAGGGTGTAGAAGAAGCCGCGGTGGGGGCAGCCGGGGCACAGTGCGGGAGGACGCTTGGCCACCTGCACGTCGGTGATGGTCTTGTAGTTGGGCTTGATACCCAGCACGCGCTCACGCACCAGCTCGGTGTTCAGCTCGTACATCACGCCGGTCAGCTCCTTGCCGACGCAGTCGATACCGGCGGCCTTGATCTCGTTCTCCATGAAGGGCTCCAGCTCTTCGATGACGTACAGCTTCTCCACCTTCTTGGCGAAGTCGCGGATCAGGTTCATGGGCAGAGGATAGGTCAGGCCCAGCTTCAGGAAGGACGTACCCTCGGGGAACACTTCCTTGGCGTACTCATAAGCGATGGAGGCGGTGATGACGCCCACCTTGCCGTCGCCCAGCTCCAGCTTGTTCAGGCCGTTCTCCAGCGCGGTGGTGCAGCCGTACTCGGCCAGCTTCACCAGACGCTCCTCCACGATGGGGTGGTTCAGGTAAGCGTTGGCGGGGGCGCAGATGTACTTGCGGGTATTGCGCTTGTACTCGGGCGCCACATGCTCAGTGCGCTCGCCGAACTCCACCAGACCCTTGGAATGGCAGACGCGGGTGGTGGTGCGGTACAGCACGGGGGTGTCGAACTCCTCGGAGATCTCGCAGGCCAGCTTCACGAAGTCCTTGCACTCCTGGGCGTCGGAAGGCTCCACCATGGCGATCTTGGCGGCGCGGGCATAGTGGCGGTTGTCCTGCTCATTCTGGGAGGAATGGCAGGAGGGGTCGTCAGCGGTGACCACCACATAGGCGCCGTTGACGCCCATGTAACCGGCGGTGAACAGGGGGTCGGCAGCCACGTTCAGGCCCACCATCTTCATGGTGCAGAAGGCACGGGAACCGGCCACGGACGCGCCGTAGGCCACCTCGGCGGCTACCTTTTCGTTGGGAGCCCACTCGCAGTACACGTCCTTGCCGTACTGGGGCATGTTCTCCAGGATCTCGGTGCTGGGGGTGCCGGGATACGCGGAGCAGACTTTGATACCGGCTTCGTAGACGCCACGTGCGGTGGCCTCGTTACCGGACATCAGATGTTTCATAGTTTTCTTCCACCTTTCTTCTTTTTCTTACTCTTACTTACACTCTATTGTCACTTACTATTGGAAAACGGATTAATAGATGCTGGCTTCCTGTTCGCCGTGGAGCACGCGCAGCGCACCCTCGGCCAGAGAACGCATCTCCTCCTCGCCGGGCAGGCGGATGGTCTGGGCGATCTTGCCCACATAGGCGGTGATATCGTCGCAGAAGAACTGCTCATAGGCCATGCCGCCGGTGAACACGATGGCGTCCACGTCGAAATGCAGCACGGCGGCCATGGCGCCGATATCCTTGGAAAGCTGATAGACCAGCGCCTGATAGGCCTCCACATACTTGGGGTCGCCCTCTACCACCTTGGCGCAGATGACGCGGAAATCAGTGGTGCCCAGATAAGACAGCATACCGGCGCGGCGGCCAAAGGTCTTTTTCACCTCGTCCTTGGTCTTGCCGCTGAAGCAGTAGCTGATCAGCTGGTTGACGGGCAGGCCGCCGGCGCGATCCATGCCCATGGAGCCCTCGTCCTTCACGTTGCACACGTCCACCACGCGGCCCTTCTGGTGAGCGCCCACGCTGACGCCGCCGCCCAGATGGCACACGATCAGGTTCACGTCCTCGTACTTCTTGCCCAGCTCCCTGGCGGCCTTGCGGCCGATGGACTTGTGGTTCAGGGCGTGGAACTGGCACAGGCGGCGGAACTCGGCAAAGCCGGTATAGTGAGCGATCTCGGTCATCTCGTCCACGCACACGGGGTCAACAAAGAAAGCGGGAATGCCCACCATGTCGCCCAGCTTCTTGGCCAGATACGCGCCCAGGTTGGAGGGATGCTCGCCGTAGGGCGCGGTCTCCACATCGTGCATCACCTTGTCGTTGACGGCGTAGGTGCCGCTGGGAATGGGACGGTACAGACCGCCGCGGCCGCACACCGCGTCAAAGTCCTCCAGCTTGTAACCGGCCTCGGTGACAGCGTTCAGGATGGCGGTCTTGCGGTAGTCCGCCTGGTCGATGACCCGCTCGAACTGATCCAGTTCTTCGGCGGAGTGGTCAATGCCCAGCTTGAAAAGCTGCTGGTCTTCATCGAAAACGGCGATCTTGGTGCTGGTGGCGCCGGGGTTGATGACAAGGATCTTCATATGGGGGTTCCCTCTCTTTCTCTTACGGTATCGAATACTTCGTCAAAAATTTCACCGAATCACTTAATGAACTATTCACAGTATGGCACTTTCCATCGGGTTTGTCAACGGCGTTTTCCCGTTGTGTCGGACGCTTTGAAAAATATCGGCGTTGTGAACAAAAAAAGAAGGTGTTTGGTCGTGAAATCGACCAAATACCTTCCGGTTATATTACGCTTCCCATCCCCGCAGCAGGATCTCCGCCATGGCGATGCCCCGCTGGGCGATATCGAAGTTCCCCTCGTAGATGCGCCACTCCAGCAGCGTGCCGCGGTGCAGCGTCACCAGATACTCCACTGCAATGTCGCCGTCATACCGGGCATCGATAAAGCCGTCCCGGCGGCACAGCTCCACCAGCTCCAACAGCACACGGAAGTAGATGCGGTGCTCGTTGCGCTGCAAGGCACCTTGCTCCGGATACTTCATGGCGTGGATGAACGCCTTGTACAGCACCGGGTCGCTGCTGCTGATCCGCAGGGACTGACCCACGAAGTCCAGTAGCTTTTCACGGGAAGTACGGGTACTGTCCGCCAGATATTCCGCCTCCAGCGTCAGGTACGCCGCGTCCACATGGCTGGTGACCTGAATGGCCAGCTCGTCCTTGCTCTTGAAGTAATGGTAGATATTGCCCACGGAGCAGCCCGCCTTCTGGGCAATCTCCTCCACGGATACATTTTCAAAGCCCTCCCGGTCAAACAGATCCAGCGCCACATTCTGGATGCGGCTACGCATCTCCAGCGCCTGCTGCTTGCGGGGGGTGAGTCTTTCTGTCATAATCAGTGAACCCCTCAATGAATTTTTCCGAATCCTATCATAACGTGAAACCGGAACGGTGTCAAGTATTTGTCTGTTTACATTGTGAAAGTTGGGGGGGAGATGTGTAATGGCGCAGTCTATATGTTGGCGGGCGGGGTAGAACCCCGCCCCTACGCACATTTTTCGTACCATTTCGTGCGGGCCGATGTGGGCATCGACCCCTACGGCATTCACCAAACCGTTTCGTAGGGCGGCATGATCCTGTTGCGTTGCCCAAAATTTCGTAACGGCATTGGCCCTCGTTGTGCCATCCGTCCAGTGGGCACCTTCGTGTCCGCTGAACGGGGCACTGCCTTGAAAGCGGCTTGCTATATCTGCCACTGGCAGCGCTGCGCCGTTTTCCCCGCTGCATCTGCCACAGGCAGCGCTCGGATCGCTCCCCTCATCGCGCCGCCGTACAGCGATTCCATTTCTACCGTTGATAAAGTTAGCGGCAGCGGCCAAAAGTACCTCACGCTCGGAAGCGCGAAACATCTTTTCCGCAATTATTCAAAAAATAGTAATGACTTTTCCCACCATATAGGGTACAATGTAACGCAAAGTCCCATTCAAACCAACAGGAGGAACCATCCTTGAAAAAGCTCTATGACGCGGTGCAGCGCTTCTGCGCCCGGCACCCCCGTTTCGGCATCCCCAATCTGATGCTCTACATCGTGGCAGGCAACGTGATCGTCTATCTTCTGATGATGTTCACCCAGGCCAACGACGCCAACGCCTTGGCGTTCCTGACGCTGAACACCTCCGCCGTGCTGAAGGGCGAGCTGTGGCGCATCATCACTTACGTGTTCGTTCCCACCAGCAGCGGCATCTTCTGGCTGCTGATCAGCCTGTATTTCTACTACTGGATCGGCTCCACGCTGGAGCGCCAGTGGGGCACCGCCAAGTTTACCCTTTACTACATCAGCGGCGTGCTGCTGACGGCAGTCGGTGTGCTGATCGCCAGCCTGATCTCCGGACAGAGCTACACCGTGGCGGGCTCCTACTACGTGAACCTGTCCATGTTCTTCGCCTTCGCGTTCCTGTTCCCGGATACGCAGGTGCTGCTGTTCTTCATTGTCCCCATCAAGATGAAATGGCTGGCCTATCTGGACGCGGCGCTGTTCGCCGTTGACGTGGTGCGCAGCCTGCTGGCGGGCAACTGGGGTGGCGCGCTGCTGCCGGTGATCGCTCTGCTGAACTTTGCCGTGTTCATCTGGCCGGAGGTACATTACATGGCCGACCGCGCCGCCTACCGCCACCGTCCCCAGACGGTGCAGTTCAAGCGGGCGGCTCAACAGCAGCAAAAGCAGGAACAACAGCAGGGCTATCATCACAAGTGTGCCGTCTGTGGCCGCACGGATACCGATTATCCCGACCTGCAGTTCCGCTATTGCAGCAAATGCGCCGGCTATCACTGCTTCTGTCAGGATCACATTTTTACCCACGTCCACTTCACGGAGTGAAAACGTTTTATGGGAAAGCTTGTCATTTCTCTGACGTATAAAAAAGAGCCCTGTTCCTTGCGGAACAGGGCTCTTTTTTACTCTTTAGTGGGTCTTTGCGGTGGTGTCGGTCTTGGTGGTGGTCGTGCCAGCGGCAGCCGCAGCGTCCTTCAGGGGCCAGGTGGTGGGATCGGCGGTATCCTCGATCATCTTGCAGACGATCAGATAACGGTGGTTGTCGTCGCCGTTCTTGCACACCGACAGGATCAGCACCCGGTCGCCGGCCACAGGCTTATTGGCCTTGTCCAGATTGGTGGTGCCGTCCGTCTCCTTCCACAGCTGGTCGAAGAAGCTGTTGAACACGTCAGCGTTGGTAAAGTCGTGGTAGTAAATGATGTGGCTGGTATCATACTGCACGCCGCCCACGATCTGATAGGTCACGCGGCGATCCTTCTGATACATATACACCAGATGCTGCTCGCTGAAATCCAGATTCTTCAGCATGCTCTGCAGGCCGCCGAACATGGTGCGGTTGGCCTGATTGTGGCCGTACAGCACGGTGACAGGATCGTTCAGATCACGGCTGTTGATGGTCTTGCCCTCGCAGGTAGCCTCGCTGAAAATGGTGCCGGCCTTGTTGCTGTTGCCGTCCAGATCACGGCTGAGGTAGTAGCTGCGATCCGTGGGATGCTGCGCCACAGGGTAGGACAGCTCGTGGTCGGTGCCCAGGATCTTGGAAAAGTCGGGAACCTCCAGCCATGCGTACACATCCTTGTACTTGGCAAAGGTGGCCTCCATGTCCTTGGGCTCCACAACGGGAGCGGGCTCTACGCGGTTTTCGGTGTCGTCCGGCTCCACGACAGGGGGATTGCCATTGGCGTCGTCGGAGTTGTCGGGCGTCTTGTCGCCGCCGCAGCCCACCAGCGCCAGCGCCATCACCAGAGACAGGAGCAGAACCAGCAGCCGGGAAAAAGCGCGCCCGTTCACGGGGGAAGTCTGAACAAAGCAATCGTTATATTCTTTCATTCTTTTTTCTCCTTTCGCGTGGCCGGGAAACGTGCCGCCCGGCTCGTGGAAAACAGCGCCGCCCACCAGGTCACAGCGCTTAAAACCATCCTACCATATTATGGCCCTAAAAGCAACCATAATTTTCTCGACCAACGGGAGAGAATGGAAAGAACTACCAGCTCAAGGGGCGGTTCCACGCGGCGAAAAGTGCCTCAAAACGGGCCTTTTGCGCGGGCGTCATGCGGTTTTTGTACTGATTCAGCAGCGTATCGGCCTGCTGGGCGTTTCCGCTTTTCAGATAGTTGTTCATGGCCCGCTCCAGACTTTCCGCCGCCGTGGAGCTCAGCGAGGCGGTGTTGCCGATGCTGGACAGGGCGCTCTCGTCCGTCTTGGAGGTGTGCAGACCCTTCTGCTCGGCGGCGGCCTTGTCGGCGAAATAGTCCAGCAGCAGCTGGTAATTCTTCAAGTCGCGGCTGCTGATCTGGTCGTAGCGGCTCTGGGCCTGCGAGACCTCCTTCTGCCACGCGCTCACCAGATCCTGCCAGCGGCCGTAGGCCTCCTCGTCCTGCCCCTGCAGCAGCTTATAGCGGTCCAGCAGCGCGTCGCCCTCGTCGCGGTAGCGGCTGTAGGCGGCGGATTGCAGCTGGGGCAGCACGTCGGACAGCTGCTGCAAATACCGCTGATAGGACTGCTGGGCGGCGGACTGTGCGTAGCTGGAGCCGTAGCCGCCGGTGAGGTGGGCAGTCTGGCCCAGCGTGTCGGCCATGGCGGCCCGGCCCTGTCGGGCATATTGCAAGGCGTAGGACTGGTACGCCGCGTCGGAGCCGGGGTCATAGGAAAAGCCGGGACGGCTGCTGATCTCCTGATACAGCGCGTCCAGCTGCGCCGTGAAATCGGATTCGTAATCGCCGGGGCGCAGCTGCGCCAGACTGTCCAGCAGCGCCTGCTCCGCCTCCACGTCGCTGGAGGGCGTGTAGCCCTTTTCCAGCCGATCCAGCGCGGCGGCGGTGCCGTCGGATACCTTGCCCAGCGGCAGGTTGGTGGACGTACTGGTCTTGCCGGAGCTGCCGCCGCCGGTGTAGCTGCCGTTGCTGCTGCTGCCGTTCTGACCCAGCAGACTGCCCCATGTCTCCGGACCCGCGATGCCGTCCAGCTTCAGGTTGTACCGCTTCTGATAGGGCGGCATGAGAAGCTCGCTCATGGCAGGTCACTTCCTTTCTCATACACGGCGCTGACGCTGTAGATCCGGCAGTTGCCGTGCCCCTCCAGCCGCAGCCGCAGCTGGGGACACCGCACCGGCCGTACCGCCAGCAATCCCGCCCGCAGACGCTGCTCTCCCTTCAGCTCTCCGGCGTATTGCCAGTGCCGCCCCTCGTCATAGCTGACGTAGGCTTTCACCCACGCGCCGTACTCCGGCAGCAGCCGCAGCTCGACGCGCTGCAAATACTTCTGCTCCGGCGTGTCCAGTCCCAAATCGCCGGTCTCGGCGTACCAGTCGATGTCCGTCTCGTCCGACTCGCTGCCGCCGTGCAGCGCCGTCACGCCGTCCGCCGTCAGGCCGTACAGCACGCCGCCGGACAGGGCGAACTGCTTCACCCGCAGCCCATCCTGCCGGAACCACAGCTTCCGGGCGGTATCGTAGACAAATAGGTGATCCGCACCGTTTCGCCGCGCCGACAGCCAGTAGTGACCCTCTGCCGCCCCGCCTACGGCGCTTTCATACCGCTCGTCGCCGAAGGCGGCGGATACCAGCTGGGGCATGCTGCCGTCAAAGGCGTATACGCCGCCAGCGCCGTGAAAATACAGCACGCTGTCCACCACCGCCAGAGAGCGTCCACTGCCCTGCCTCACGCCGGGGCATTGCAGCGACGTGATCTGGTGCGCGCCGGAGGCGCTGATGTACAGCCGCTCCATGCTGTTCTCCTTGAAAAACAGCACCGTGCCCAGATAGGCCGCCGCCCCGGTGAACACGCCGTCGCTGCCCCGGTTGGCGGCGTAGCTGTCGGTGGACAGCCCGGCGAAGGTGTTCCAGTTGCGGAAATCCCCCAGTGCGCTGCCGTACACGGCGTTGACGCTCTGGCCGTCCACGATGCCGTACTTGCAGCCCCACAGCCGGTTGCCGCACTCCACCACAAAGTCCATGTCCGGCACATAGCGCCGCACCGTCACGGCGGTGGTCTGCTCCCCCTCAATGGCGGCCACCGTGCCGATGACGATGGCATTGTCGCTGCATTGCAGCAGCGTCCATGTGCCGTCCGCCGCAGCGCCGGTGCAGCCGGAGAGGGTCACGCCGTCCCCCGCGGAGAAGCCCGTTCCGATGCCTGCGGAGCTGAGCTTCAACGCGGCGTCGTCCACCGCCTGCCACATCACGCCGTCATAGCGCATCAGCGCCGCGCCGCTGCCGGTGTCCAGCCACAGGTCGCCGCTTTCGGCGCTGGCGGGAGCCGCCGCCCCGGTGGTATAGCCCTCGTATTCCGTGCCGTCGGCGCGGCACAGGGCGTAGGTGACGGCGCCGGTGGTCTGAATGGCGTTTTCCAGACTGCCCCGGTCGCTGAGGTTCTGGGTGTTGACGTATTTCTTGTCGGGCCAGATCAGCAGATATGCGCCCATGCTGACCAGCTGCTTTTCACCGTCCGTCAGCGCCAGATCGATGGCCAGACCGTTGATGTACAGCGTCCTGCCGTCCACCCAGATCAGGCTGTCCTTGGCGGCAAGGCCGTTGGGCTTGTCCAGCGCCGCGATAGTCTTGCGCTTTTCCCGCACCGACAGCGTGGGATAGCCGTCCCCTGTCAGGTTCTCCATCCGGGCAAAGGAGCCCAGCGGCGCACGGCGCCGCGCGTCATAGCCCCCAAACTTGCTGACCGTCACGCGCTGTTGCGCCGGCGCCTTGAATTGTGATAGAAACATGCCGTTCCTCCTTTCTTGCACGGGGCGGGAGGAAACCCCTCCCGCCCCGCCGTGTTAGCATAGCTTTAATGCTCTGACGCCCCGCTCCGGCGCTGTGGTGCGGCATACGTAGTCCCGATAGGTCAAAAGACCGTTGTTCCAGTTGGCAGCGGCGCTGTTGTACCGGGCTATTTCGCCGTTGCAGTAGTGGATCTGCGCCTCCACATAGTGGCGGTACAGCTCGTCGTAGGGAGCCTCCACTGACAGCGCCGAGCCGTCCTCCAGCTCCGCCAGCTTACCCGTCACCCGGCAGACCTCCCGCAGCACGAAACCCTCCGCCTGCGCCAGCCACCGCAGCTTTTCGCTGTGGGTGTACTGGTTGGGCACCAGCGCGTCCACCTGCTCCAGAACCTGTCCGGCTGTGATGTTCGCCATGGGCATCCCTCCTCAGTCGGCCATTCTGTCCACGTAGCAGCGGGCTTCCTCCTGCATCATGCGGCGGTTTTCCAGCACCTCGCTTACGTAGTCGGGCACGTCCACCTGCGCACCCTTCATGATCTTCCAGCTGCGGCCGTTGACGGAGACGATCACAAAGTTCTCCTCCTGCTTGCGGCCTCGGGGGATGGTCAGCGCCACCATCCGTTCCGTCATGTCCTGCTTTTTTGCCATATTGCGTTCCTCCTTGTATTAGTTAGCGGCGTCCTCGCCGGAATAGCTGCTGCCGCACTCCACACGGACGATGTACTCATCGTACAGGATGGCGGCGGCGTGGATGCCCTTCCAGCCCACGCTGGAGCGCTGATCCAGCGGATCGGCGGTGCCGGAGGAGCCGCGGGGCTTCACGATGACCTCGGTGCCTTCGCTGAGATCCACCACGCCGTAAGCGCCCTTGCCCACGAACAGGCAGCCGTACACGGCCAGACCCCCTTTGCCGCCCTCACCGGGATAGATCACCGCGTTGTCCGCCACGGTGACGGCCTCCTCCAGCGTCAGCTGGCTGGCGGTGTTGGATACAACTTTCACGCGCTTGCCGCCGCACAGTACGTAGCGGCCTGCCAGTGCGCCTGCGGCCACGGTGCCGCCGTCGAAGCTGACGGTGGTGGAATTGCTGACGGCGGCGCTGGCGGTCAGGGTGCGGCTGTCGCTGGCCAGATCATCGCCGCGGAAGATCTTGGCCTCGGTGGTCTCCACGAAGCGCACGCCGTGCAGCTCACCGATCTCACCGGAGAACAGCTCCGTGGCGGCGGCGTACTGGTGAGCGGCCACCCAGTCGGGGTCGTTGCGCAGGTCGAAGGCCACGCTGGGGTGGATGATGCACACGTACTTGCCGTCAAAGGTGGGGGCGTTCATCTTCTTCAGCTCCGTGGCGGCGCGGGCCACCAGCTCAGCGGTCATCACGCAGCTCTTGTCCAGATCGCGGCGGTACAGCACGTCCACCTTCTTGCCATCGGCGTCCTTTCCGGGGGCATAGATGACGTGAGTGCCCTGCTGGATCTCATTGCGGGTCACGGTGTCCAGCGTCAGACCCATGTTGGCGCCGTGGCGGTCGGTGATCTCCAGCACCACGTCGTCGATGGCGGTCAGATCCAGCATATCGGACACGGTGGTGTAGTCGCCGTACTGGCTCAGCTCCTTGGTGATGTAGCTGACGGTGATGCCGCTGCCGTCGGGGGTCACGCCCTCGGTCAGCGGAGTCAGCGCCTTGTCAAAGGAGCCGAACTTGCGCCACTCCACGGTCTTGCCGCCGCCCACAGGCAGAGGCTTGGTGGCGGCGAACTGGTTGTGCACCAGCGCGGGCTTGGCGTTTTCCAGCAGCTCCATGCCGTAATAGGTTTTCATTTCGGCGCTCAGACTCTGGGTGCCGGTGGTCTGTACGTTGCTGTCAGCGAAGCGCTGCAGATCAAAGGTATGTGTCATTGCCATAGTGATACTCTCCTTAGCTTGCCGCTGCTCTCCTGCAAGGCGGCGATGGCGGTGCCTGCCGTTACGCCGGAGGCGGTGCCGCCGTTGGCCACGTCCCGGTTGCCTGCCGTCTCCTTCATCTCGCCGATCTTGTTGTTCAGGATCGCCACATACACGCTGTCCAGACTGCCCGCCCGGATGGGCGCGATGGAGTCGCTGCCCAGATTACCGTTGGTGTGGACAAAGGGCCGCGTCCAGTCGGCGTACTCGTTTTCGTTCACCGCGCCGTCGGAGCGGATGAAGAACCGGGGCGTGGCGTTGGCCAGCGTGTTTTTCAGGATGGCCTGATTCATCAGGTCGATCTGCTTCTGGGAGCTCTTGCACAGGTCGATGTAGCCGTAGCCGCAGGGCGTCCCCTCCTCTGGGAACAGCACGTCGAACACGAAGGGGTATTTCCCGTGGTCGTACCAGCCCCGCTGGGCCATGCTGGGGCCGCAGGGCACCTGCCCCATCACGGGACGGCCATTTTCGTCCGCGCCCATCAGCTGCGTCTCGGTGGGCTGAACCGTGTCGTTCTCCGTGGCATACAGCACCGTTTCCCCCACGTACTTGCAGTATTGCAGTACCTTTCTGCCCTCCATGTTGGTGTGATAGTACCAGTCCACCACCAGCGACTTGTTGCTGGTGTCCACCGTGTCATCATAGAGATAGCGGCTCAGGGTAAAATTACCCCGCCCCAGCTTGCCCTCCAGCTGGGGATACTCCGCCAGCAGCTTGTCGTTGTCCACCAGCTCCGTGGAGAAGAAGTGGGCGCTGTCCTGAATGTCCGTCACGCCCGGCTCCCAGAACAGGTTCAGCAGATCCATCCGCTTCACGCTGATGTCGCCCAGCCCGCCCAGCTTCGTGCCGTCCCAGAACACGCCGTACACGGCGCAGCCGGACTTCAGCTTGTACCACCAGGCGGAGGAATACGTCCGCTTGAACTGGTTTTTCTTCAGCACCACCGGCAGAATGCGGCTCAGCCGCTGAGCCTCCTGCCGGTCGTCCGGCTCACGGGGCAGCACCGTGGGAGCGGGATAGCAGTCCATGGCGTCGGCGTGCTTGGACAGGATGCAGTTCACCAGCCAGCCGCTGGCGGGCTGGGGGTCGCCGCTGTTGCCGCCCTGCCCCTCCTTTTCCATCTGCTCCCAGTGGCGCAGCTTCCAGAACTGCTCGTTGTCGATGATCCGCTGCTCCAGCCGGGTCTTGCCCTCCTTGTACTTTTTCAGGATGCCGTTGGCTCTGCGCAATTCCTCCGCCCCGATTTTGGGCCGCACCGGAAGCGCGCCGTCCGCCGCCGCCATGGCTGCCGCCGCGTCACGGGCAATGACGGACTGCGCCGTATCGTTGTGTTCCATAAGTACCTCCTTGTCGATGTAGGATGCCGTGGAAGTTCCTCCACGTCCCTGCGGCGTCACGGCGCCAACGTTGCCCTCGGATGGGCAACGCCCGGTAAAAAACTGGTAAATTTTTTGTAACATCTCCAGAACAGGCGGAAAATGCCGCCGTCCGTGTCCCTTTGCAAGCTTGACGGCGGCGGCGTACCGATGTATAATAAACTGATTTATTATCTGTATGGAGGACATGGGGTTATGTGGATCGCGGACGGCTGGCAGGATTATGAATTGCTCTCCTGCGGCGGCGGAGAAAAACTGGAGCGTTGGGGGCGGCAGATTTTGGTGCGGCCCGACCCGCAGGCTATCTGGGAGGCGGACAAGCGCTCGAAGCTGTGGCGGCAGGCCAACGCCCGTTATAGCCGCAGCTCCACCGGCGGCGGCCATTGGGAGAAGAACGACCTGCCCCAGAGCTGGCCCATCCGCTATAAGGAGCTGACCTTTCAGGTCAAGCCCATGAACTTCAAGCATACGGGTCTGTTTCCGGAGCAGGCCGCCAACTGGGACTTTGCCATGAACACTATCCGTCAGGCAGGACGGCCCATCCGTGTGCTGAACCTGTTTGCCTATACCGGCGGCGCCACCGTAGCCTGCGCCAAGGCGGGTGCCAGCGTCTGCCATGTAGACGCGGCCAAGGGTATGGTGGCGTGGGCGAAAGAGAATGCCAAACTCTCTGGCCTTGCCGACGCGCCCATCCGCTGGATCGTGGATGACTGCGCCAAGTTCGTGGAGCGGGAAATTCGCCGTGGCAAGACCTACGACGCCATCATCATGGATCCTCCCAGCTATGGCCGGGGCCCCTCCGGCGAGGTGTGGAAGCTGGAGGACAGCCTGTATCCCTTCGTGAAGCTGTGCATGCAGGTGCTGTCGGATAAACCCCTGTTTGTCATCATCAACAGCTATACCACCGGCCTTGCACCCTCTGTGCTGGGCTATATCCTGCACCTGCTGGCCTGCCAGCGCTTCGGCGGCAAGGTCACGTGGGACGAGCTGGGCCTGCCCTGTACCGAGTCCGGCATGGCGCTGCCCTGCGGCGCCACAGGCCGCTGGGTCAGCGAATAACATAAAGGAAACGAGCGCAACTATGTCAACAATGCTGCAAACCGAGCATCTCTCCTTCACCTATCCGGCGGAGGAGGGACAGACCTCCACCGTCGCGCTGGAGGATGTATCGCTGTCTATTGAAAGGGGCAGCTTCGTGGTGGTGCTGGGCCATAACGGCTCCGGCAAATCCACCCTGGCCAAGCATATGAACGCGGTGCTGCTGCCCAGCGGCGGCACGGTGTATGTAGAGGGCATGGACACCAGGGACGAGGCCCTGCTGCTGGAGATCCGCCGCCGCGTGGGCATGGTGTTCCAGAACCCGGATAACCAGATCGTTGCCAACGTGGTGGAGGAGGACGTGGCCTTCGCCCCGGAGAATCTGGGCGTTCCCAGCGAGGAAATTCGCCGCCGCGTGGATGACGCGCTGGCGGCGGTGGGCATGTCGGAATTCACCCGCCATGCACCCCATCTTCTCTCCGGCGGACAGAAGCAGCGGGTAGCCATCGCCGGTGTCATCGCCATGGCCCCGGAGTGTATCGTGCTGGACGAGGCCACCGCCATGCTGGACCCTGCCGGACGGCGCGAGGTGCTCTCCGCCATCCGCACGTTAAATCAAGAGCGGGGCATCACCGTGGTGCTCATCACCCACCATATGGACGAGGCCATGGACGCCGACCGTCTCATCGTCATGAACGACGGCAAGCTGGTGATAGACGGTGCTCCGGCGGAGGTGTTCACCCAGGTGGAAGCGCTCCGCGCCATGGGGCTTGCCGCTCCCGACACGGTGGAGTTGCTGTACGGCCTGCGTCAGGGCGGCGTGGACGTGCCGCTGGACGCCCTGACGGTAGACGAGTGCGCCGATGCCATCTGTAAAGCCCTGCGATAACCGCTTTTCTGGTAGTCGTACTTTTAATGCCTCCCTTGTGTAAAGGGAGGTGGCGTGAAGCGCCGGAGGGATTGTCGTAGGGGCGACCCTTGCGGTCGCCCGTCAACGGAGCGTATAGCCCACATAGGACAACCCCTCAGTCAGCCTTACGGCTGACAGCTCCCCTTACACAGGGGAGCCTTTGGAATGCGGCTTTCAGCAAAATAAATGAAACGAGGAACCCAACATTGGAACCCATCATTCGTGTCGATCATCTGACACATACCTATAGCGCCGGAACGCCCTTTCAGCGCAGCGCCGTCAAGGATATGTCGCTGGACATTCTGCCAGGCGAGTTTCTGGGCGTCATCGGCCATACCGGCAGCGGCAAATCCACCCTCATCCAGCACCTCAACGGCCTTTTGAAGCCTACGGACGGCCACATCTACCTGAACGGGCAGGATATCTGGGCCGACCCCAAGCAGATCCGTCAGGTGCGCTTCCATGTGGGGCTGGTGTTCCAGTATCCGGAGTATCAGCTTTTCGAGGAGACGGTCTATAAGGACGTGGCCTTCGGCCCCAAAAACATGGGGCTTGACGACGGGGAGATCGACCGCCGTGTCCGCCAGTCGGTGCAGGCCGTAGGTCTCAGCGCCGACGTGCTGGAGAAGTCCCCCTTCGCCCTGTCCGGCGGCCAGAAGCGCCGCGTGGCCATCGCCGGCGTCATGGCCATGGAGCCGGAGGTGCTGATCCTGGACGAGCCCACCGCCGGTCTTGATCCCCGGGGCTGCGAGGATATTCTCTCGCTCCTGCGCCGCTACCACACCCAGCGCGGCAGCACCGTGGTGCTGGTCAGCCACAGCATGGAGGAGATCGCCCGCAACGCCCAGCGCATCATTGTGCTGGACAAGGGCGTCGTCCGCATGCAGGGCACGCCAGCGGAGGTGTTCGCCCGGGCCCGTGAGCTGGAAGCTGTGGGCCTTGACGTGCCCCAGGTGACGAAGATTGCCCACGCCCTCCACGAAAAGGGCGTTGCCATCGACCCGGCGGTGTATACGGTGGAGGCGCTGCGGCAGCAGCTTCTCGCCCTGAAAGGGGGCCGCGACCTATGCTGAAAGATATCACCCTCGGCCAGTATTTCCCCGGTGATACTCTCATCCACCGGCTGGACCCTCGCACCAAGCTGCTGTGCGTCATCCTCTATATCGTGGCGCTGTTCAACGCCAAAAGCGTGCTGACCTACGCCATCGTGGCGGTGGTGCTGACTGTCTGCATCCTGATCTCCAAGGTGCATTATAAGGCCCTGACCCGCGGTCTGAAGCCGGTCTATATCATCGTGGCCTTCACCGCCATCATGAACCTGTTCTTTTCCGGCGGTACGCCGGTGGCGGACGTGTGGCTGCTGCGCCACATCACCTACGAGGGCATCCGCTCCGCCATCGCCATGGTACTGCGGATCATCATGCTCATCATGGGCACCTTCCTTTTGACCTATACCACCAGCCCCATCAGCCTGACCGACGCGCTGGAGCACCTGCTGTCCCCGCTGAAAAAGCTGAAAATGCCCATCCACGAGCTGGCGATGATGATGTCCATCGCCCTGCGCTTCATCCCCACGCTGATCGAGGAGACGGACAAGATCATGTCCGCCCAGAAGGCCCGGGGCGCGGATTTCGAGTCCGGCAACATCTTCCAGCGGGCCAAGGCGCTGGTACCCATTCTGGTGCCGTTGTTCATCAGCGCCTTCCGCCGTGCCGACGAGCTGGCCACGGCCATGGAGTGCCGCTGCTACCACGGCGGCGAGGGCCGCACCGCCCTCCACGTCCTGCGCTATAAGACCGCCGATTATCTGGCGCTGGTCGCTTTCCTTGCCTTTACCGTGGGCATCATCGTTTTGAAGCACCTGGGACTGTGAGTCAGAGAGACACGGCATTTCGGAAAACGTCCCTACACCCGACCACCGATAGTGCGCCGCACCTTTCAAAGGCCCCCTCTGACGAGGGGGCTGTCACCGAAGGTGACTGGGGAGAGAACGGCGTTTGTCAGACTTTTTGCGCTTTTGTCTCTCCCTCCGTCTCGCTTACGCTCGCCACCTCAGCTCTGCACGCCCCAGTGTGCGCACTGGGGTGCCTCGTCAGAGGGAGGCAATGAGCCATTACCTCTGCCACCCCACCCCATAAGGAGAACCTATGCGCAATATCGCCCTGACATTGATGTATAACGGCAGCGCCTACCACGGCTGGCAGGTGCAGAAAACGGAGGTCTCCGTGGCCCAGACGCTGGAGCGCGGTCTCAGCATGGTCTGCGGCCATCCGGTGAAGCTGACCGGCTGCGGCCGCACCGACGCCGGTGTCCACGCCGAGCATTACGTGGCCAATTTCCGCACCGATTCCCGCATTCCGCTGGATCGCCTGCCCTTTGCCGTCAATACCCATATCCCGGAGGATATCGCCGTCAAGGCCGCCTTTGAGGTGGCGGACGATTTCAACGCCATCGGCTCCTGTATCAAAAAGGAGTACACCTACCGTATCTATAACTCCCGCATCAAAAACCCGTTCTACGTGAACCGCGCCTATTTCTACCCCAAGAAGCTGGATGAAACGGTGATGGATCGTGCCGCCCGGATGTTCGAGGGCACCCATGATTTCGCCGCCGTCCGCTCCGTGGGCACCAATGTCCGCAGCACGGTGCGCACCATCTACTACTGCCGCGTCACCCGGAATGAGGAGCTGCTGGAGCTGAAGGTATGCGCCGACGGATTTTTGTATAATATGGTACGTGCCATCACCGGCACGGTTCTGTACGCCGCCGAGGGAAAGTTGACGCCGGAGGATATCCCCGTCATCCTCGACAGCGGCAACCGCACACTGGCGGGGCCCACCGCGCCGCCGGGCGGGTTGTATCTGACCCGTGTGTGGTACAATGATGAGCGGCTGGAGCGCTGACATGACCCCAGCCAAAGAAAGGGGAGGGAGAACATGAAAAAAGACACCCAGAGCATCTATGATCTCCCCCAGGGAGATCTTCAGGAGGAGCAGCCCCGCCGTCTGCGGCAGAAGAAAAAGCCCCGCAAGTGGCTGTGGCTGACGCTTATCGTGCTGGTGGTGCTGGGCGCGGTGGCTGCCGCCGTGCTGTGGGACGCCAACAGCTTTGACGGCCTGCGCCGCAGCATCATCTACGCCCGGGCCGAAAAGGACGAAACGGGCTGCGCCAAGCTCTATTACTATGAAAACGACGCCACCAGCCGCTTTGCCGCCATCGACGGCAGTCTGGTGACGGTGGCCGCCAATCAGGTGCGTCTGCTGGACGAGCGCAGTCAGGTGCTGTACCAGAACAGCGTCCGCTTCCTGCACCCTGATCTGGTGTCCGGCGGCGGTGTGGCCGTGGCCTATGACATTGGCGGCACGGCGCTGTACGCGCTGGACAGCAAGAGCCTGCGCTGGCAGCAGGAGACGGAGGGCGAGCTGATCGCCGTCACCGTCAACCCCCACGGCTATGTGACCGCTGTTTACAACAAGAGCGGCGCGAAGGCCGCCGTCACGGTCTGGGACAGCAACGGCGCGGCGGTGTTTACCTTCCAGTCCGCCCAGCGGTTTGTCATGACCGCCGCCTTGGGACAGGACGACCGCACGCTGGCCGCTGTCACCATGGGGCAGGAGGACGGCAAATTCCAGAGCTTTCTGGTGCTGTACCACACCGACAGCGATAAAATGGTGGCCACCACGCCGGTGGACGGCGGCGTGGCCTACGCGCTGGAAACCCTGCAGCGGGAGTTCTGCGCCGTCACCGAGCAGGGGCTCTACCTGCTGGACAGCGGCGGCGAGCTGAAGGCTTCCTATTCCTACGGCGGCCAGTTCCTGCGCCGCTGCGTGGTGGGGGACGGCGGCTGGGCCGCGCTGCTGCTGAGCCGGTATAAATCCGGCGGCTACGCCAGTCTCATCACCGTGGACGGCGACGGCAACGAGCTGGGCGGCTGCGATATCGACGGCGAGGTGCTGGATATCTCCACCGCCGGCCGCTACGTGGCCGTGCTGTTCAGCGACCGGCTCACCATCTATGACAAGTATCTCACGGAGGTCGCCACCCTGCCGGACGTCAGCGAGGTGCGGGCCGTCCTGATGCGCGCTGACGGCAGCGCCGTTCTGGCGGGCGCTTCCGGCGCGTCGCTGTACCTGCCGTAAGGCAAAGGAGTCGGTATGACCATTTCCCTGATCTTTGATATCGCCATCGCGGCGATTTTGCTGCTGTGCCTGATCGTGGGCGGCGTTCGGGGCTTTATCAGCAGCCTTCTGAGCGTGGCGGTCTTCGCGGCGGCCCTGCTGGGCAGCGCCATTCTGGCCAATGCGCTGGCCGATTCCGTCAGCGACTGGCTCACGCCCCGTGTGGAGCAGTACGTGCTGGATCGCCTGACGAACGGCCACGGCGACGAGGCTGTCAGCGCCGCCGCCGCTTCGGATAACGAGGCACTGGCCGGTCTGGTGGATTTCGATGCCATCACCGGCATTGCCAAAAAGGCCATGGACAGCGCCGTGGAGGCCGGAAAGAACATGCTGGAGGGCGCTGTTACCGGCATGATCCGTTCGCTGGCCTACGGCCTGCTGTTTCTGGTGTCATTTCTGGTGCTGACGCTGCTGCTGCGGCTGCTCACCAGTCCGCTGCAGCTGGCGGCCCGCGCTCCGGTGCTGGGCGCGGTGAACCGTCTGGCGGGAGCGGCGCTGGGCCTGTGTCTCGGCGTGCTGGCTATGTTCGCCGCCGCCAGCGTCCTGCAATGGACGGGGCTGGTGGACGCCGCCACGCTGCGCGATACGTACCTGCTGAAATATTTCACCCAGCACAGCCCCATGGATATCATCGCCATGCTGGGGTGAGCAGGACATTTCGCGCGTGATACGGCGGGCGGCCGCAAGGGCCGCCCCTACGAAAACTCTTCTGGTGACGCACCTGTAGGGGCCGACGACTCTGTCGGCCCTATCGGAGATCGTATCGCCATCGTAAGGGCGGACAGAGTCGTCCGCCCCTACGGATGATCACCGCCCCTATTGCGATCAGCGCGAAAATCACCCGAAAAACCGCAATCTATTGGCCACGGGCGCGAAGCGCTCACGCCAGTTTCTAATTGGAGGAACCATATGCAGCCTACTCTTTGTTCAAGATGCAAGAAAAACGTGGCGGTGGTGTTTATCTCCCGCCTCAACGAAAAGAACGAGCAGGTCAACGAAGGCCTGTGCCTCAAGTGCGCCGCCCAACTGGGTCTGCCCCAGGTGGACGAGATGATGAAGCGCATGGGCATTACCCCGGAGGATCTGGACAACATCTCCAATGAGATGATGCAGGCCTTCGGCGGCGCGGAGGAGCTGCCGGAGACCGACGACGGCGACGAGGACGACGAGGAGAGCGGCAAGACCGCCACCTTCCCGTTCCTGAACCGCCTGTTCGGCAACAACGGCAATCCCCCCGCCCAGCCCCAGCAGCCCTCCGGCGAGGGCAATGCCGCCCCCAACAACGGCGGCCGCAAGACCGAGAAAAAGCGGAAGTTTCTGGATAACTACTGCATCAACCTCTCCCAGCGGGCCAGACAGGGCAAGCTGGACGCCGTTATCGGCCGCGAGCAGGAGATCGAGCGTGTGGTGCAGATTTTGAACCGCCGCCAGAAGAACAACCCCTGTCTCATCGGCGAGCCGGGCGTGGGCAAGACCGCCATTGCCGAGGGTCTGGCCCAGCGCATCGCCGCCGGGGAGGTGCCCTTCAAGCTGCGGGACAAGGAGGTCTATCTCCTTGACCTGACGGCGCTGGTGGCGGGCACCCAGTTCCGCGGCCAGTTCGAGAGCCGTATGAAGGGTCTGATCGAAGAAATTCGCAAGGCCGGGAATATCATTCTGGTCATTGACGAGGTACACAACATCGTGGGCGCGGGCGATGCCGAGGGCAGCATGAACGCCGCCAATATCCTTAAGCCCGCTCTCAGCCGGGGCGAGATTCAGGTGATCGGCGCCACCACCTTTAACGAGTATCGCAAGCACATTGAAAAGGACACCGCACTGGAGCGCCGCTTCCAGCCGGTGACGGTCAACGAGCCCAATATCGAGGACACCCTGAAAATTCTGCGGGGCATCGCCCATTACTACGAGCAGTTCCACGGCGTTTCCATTCCCGACGGCGTGCTGCGTCAGGCGGTGTCCCTGTCCGAGCGGTATATCACCGACCGGTATCTGCCCGACAAGGCCATCGACTTGATCGACGAGGCCTGCTCCGACATGAACCTCCACGACGCGGATATCAACCGCCGCATGGAGCTGGAAAAGCAGCTGGCCACCATCGCCGCCGAGCTGGAGACCCTTTCCTCCGAAGCGCCGGAGGAGGAGCAGACCCCCGAGCAGATGGATCAGCGCTACGCCCGCATCGCCCAGCTGCGCAGCGAGCAGATTCGTTTCCAGCAGGAGCTGGAGACCATCAAGGCCAAGGGAACGCCCACGCTGACCATGGACAACATCGCCCGCGTCATCGAAATGTGGACGAAAATTCCCGCCAGCAAGATCAAGGAGGAGGAATTCCAGCGGCTGAGCCAGCTGGAGACGCGTCTGAAAAAGCACATCGTGGGGCAGGACGAGGCCGTGGCCGCCGTGGCCGCCGCCATCCGCCGCAACCGCGTGGGCATCAGCCCCAAGCATAAGCCTGTCAGCTTCATCTTCGTGGGCAGCACCGGCGTGGGCAAGACCGAGCTGGTGAAGCAGCTGGCCGACGACCTATTCAACGCGCCGGAGAGTCTGATCCGTCTGGATATGTCCGAATTCATGGAGAAGCACTCCGTGTCCCGCATCGTGGGCAGCCCTCCCGGCTACGTGGGCTATGACGAGGCGGGTCAGCTGACGGAGAAAATTCGCCGCAAGCCCTACTCCGTGGTGCTGTTCGACGAGATCGAAAAGGCCCACCCCGATGTGCTGAACGTCCTGCTGCAAATTCTGGACGACGGTCAGATCACCGACGCCCACGGCCGCAAGGTGAATTTCGAGAATACCGTCATCGTCATGACCTCCAACGCCGGCTCCGACAAGGCTGCCGGTTCGGTAGGCTTTGATAAATCCGCCGGCGACCAGGGCAAGGAGCGGGTCATGAAGGCGCTGCGGGACTTCCTGCGGCCTGAGTTCATCAACCGCGTGGACGAGGTCATCTACTTCCGCCAGCTGACCGAGGATAACTTCCGGGATATCGCCCGCATCATGCTGGACGAACTGAAAACCTCGCTGGCTGACAAGGGCTTCGGTTTTATGTATGATGACGCCGTGGTGGACGTGCTGGTGAAGAAGTCCTATTCCGCCGCCTACGGCGCCCGGAACCTCCGCCGCTGCATCCAGAAGGAGCTGGAGGATCCCATGGCAAATCTCATCATCGATGCCTTCGAGAACCCCATCACCCAGCTGAAAGCCACCGCCGAGGACGGCCAGATCAAGCTCTACAGCCTGTAAGGCCGCAAGAGGGAGGGAGAGAACCGTGAAGCTGTTCCGGAAGAATATCGAGCCCCGCTGTGCCTACTGCGCACGGGGCGCCCGCATTGACGACGGCCATGTGGCCTGCGTCAAGCGGGGCGTGGTGGCGGACACGGACAAATGTCCCGCGTTCCGCTACGATCCCCTGCGCCGCATGCCGTCCCGGCCTGCGGAGCTGAATACGTCCCGGCTGTCGCCGGAGGATTTTCAGGTCTGACGGCCTGCACAGGAGAAGGAGGGAGCACCATGTCCGTTTCTACCGTTCACGCCGTGTATTTCAGCGGTACCGGCACCACGGAAAAGACCGTCCGCCGCATTGCCCGCCGTCTGGCGGACAAGCTGGGCACGGCTTATGCCGAGTACAGCTATACCCTGCCCGACGCCCGAAAGCGGGAACTGACCGTCCCGGCGGGCGATCTGGCGGTGGTGGGCTGCCCCACCTACGCGGGCCGCGTGCCCAATCTGCTGATGCCCTACCTGCGGGACATGGTGCACGGCGCGGGAGCGCTGGCCGTCCCCGTGGCGCTGTTCGGCAACCGAAATTATGACGACGCCCTGATGGAGCTGTCGAAGCTGCTGACCGCCGACGGCTTTACCTGCGTGGCAGGCGCGGCCTTTGTAGGAGAGCACAGCTTTTCCCGCACACTGGGCGCCGGTCGTCCCAACGACACCGATATGGCGGAGATGGACGATTTTGCCGACCGTATCGCCGCCCGTCTGGCGGCGGGGGATACCGCGCCCGTCACCGTAGGCGGCTGCGACCCCATCCGACCCTACTATACGCCCCGTGACCGCCACGGGAACCCCATCAATATTTTGAAGGTAAAGCCCAAAACAGACATGACCAAATGCGGCAATTGCGGCTGGTGCGCCGCCCATTGCCCCATGGGCAGCATCGACCCCGATGATCCGTCGCAGGTGCCCGGCACCTGCATCAAGTGCTGCGCCTGCGTCAAGGGCTGCCCCACCGGAGCCAAATACTACGACGATCCCGGCTATCTCTACCACAAGAGCGAGCTGGAGGAGGTCTATGCCCGCCCGGCGGAAAACGCATTATTTGTATAAAGGAACCAATCATGAACTACCCCTACTTACTATTCGACGCGGATAATACCCTGTTCAACTTCGATCGGGCCAATCAGGAGGCCTTTCACGCCGTCTGCCGCCAGTTCGATATCCCCGACAGCGACGAGACGTTTGCACTCTACGAGCGCTGTAATAACGAAATGTGGGCGGCCTTTGACCGAGGCGAGTGTACCAAGGAGTTTCTGGTGGTGCAGCGCTTCCGTAATTTCCTGTCTGCCATGGGGCTTGACCGGGACGCCGAGGGCTGCAACGCCCTGCATCTCCATACCCTGAGCCAGTGCGCCTTCATGCTGCCCTACGCGGAGGAGGTGTGCCACACCCTCGCCCGCAGCCATAAGCTGTATCTTGTTACCAACGCGGTGGCCTCTGTCCAGCGGGGCCGTCTGGCGAAAAGCCCCATCGTTCCCGATATCACCGCCGCCTTTATCAGCGAGGAGGCGGGTGCCGCCAAGCCGTCGGCGGCGTATTTTGACTATGTGTTCGCCCGCATCGACGGCATCACCAGGGAGAATTGCCTTGTCATCGGTGACAGCATCTCCAGCGATATCCGGGGCGCCAACAACTACGGCCTGCCCTGCTGCTGGTACAATCCCCGCCACACGCCCCGCCCCGATGGCCTGCGCATCGACTACGAGATCGACGACCTGCGGGCACTGTGTGATATTGTATAAAATAAAAACGGATGCAAGCGAAAGCTTGCATCCTTTGTTTCGACCTGTCAAAAAGCTGGTCGGTGGCGCAGAATGCCACGTAGGGGCCGACGACTCTGTTGGCCCTGTCGGAAATGGTACGGTCATCGTTAGGGGCGGACAGAGTCGTCCGCCCCTACAGAATTCCTATTGGTAGACGCAAAGGCCTGTTACTGCTCCTCGCCAAAGTCTGCTCTGTACGCCGCGGCCAACTTCTCCGGCCAGTCACCGATGGGCTTCAGCACGCCGGTGAAGAACCGCAGCGTGGCGGGCTCGTGGACGAACCGCAGGCCGCCCACCAGCTCACGGTGGTCAAACAGCCACTTCACCCGGTCGATGACGTACTCCGTCTGGGACAGGGTGAATACCCGGCGGGGGAAGGCCAGCCGCAGCAGCTCCATGCTGGCGATGCGCTCGGTGCCGTCCGGCTCACGCTCCTCGGACAGCGTGCCCCGCTCCATGCCCCGGATGCCGCCGCAGATGTACAGGGCGCAGGACAGGGCGCAGGCGGAGTACTGGCTCTGGGGCACGTGGGGCAGGAATTCCTTCACGTCGATGTGAGCGCCCAGACCGCCGCCGGGGGTGATCACCGGCACGCCGTACTCGTCCAGCCGCTTCACACAGTAGTCGATGAACTGGGGCCCCTGAGAGATCACGTCCATGTCCATGGTCTCCTCGAAGCCCACCGTCATGGCCTCCATCTCCTTCACGGACATGCCGCCGTAGGTGAGGAAGCCCTCGAACATGGGGATCAGATCCTCCATGGAGTGGAACAGCTCCTTGTCCCGCACCAGGATGGCGCCGCCCCGGGCGAAGCCGAACTTCCGGGCGGAGAAGTAGATAATGTCGAACAGGTCGGCGATCATCCGGGTGATCTCCCGGAGGGACTTGTCCTCCATCCCCGGCTCACGGGTCTTGATGAAGTACAGGTTATCCTGCAAAAGCGAGGCGTCCAGCACCGTCAGCAGGCTGTGACGATGGCAGATGGCGGTGGCCGCCTTCATGTTGGCGTAAGAGATGGGCTGACCGCCGATCAGGTTGGTGCCGGCCTCCAGACGGACGAAGGGGATGTTCTCCGGGGTCTCCCGCTGGATGCAGGCCGCCAGCGCGTCCAGATCAATGTCGCCCTTGAAAGGCAGGTCACTGCGGCTCTCCAGGCCCTCCTTCTTCACCAGCTCCTCCACGCGGCCGCCCAGACGGGTGATGTGAGCCTTGGCAGTGGTGAAGTGGTAGTTCATGATGACGCAATTGCCGGGCTTGACAAACCGGGTGGCCAGAATGTTCTCGCAGGCCCGGCCCTGATGGGCGGGCAGGCAGTTCTCAATGCCGAACAGCTCCTGCAATTTCGCCTGCATCTTGTAAAAGGTCTCCGACCCTGCGTAGGCGTCGTCCGCTGTCAGCATGGCGGCCTGCTGCCGGTCGGACATGGCGTTCACGCCGGAGTCCGTCAGCATGTCCAGAAAGATATCCTTATTGTGCAGCTGGAAGGTGTTGAACCCGGCCTCCTGCATCTTTTGCAGCCGCTGCTCCGTGGGCAGCAGGTGCAGCTGCTGGACGATCTTCACCTTGTGCATCTCCATGGGGATGGGTTCGTGCTTGTAAAATGTAATGGCGGGCATAATGCGCTCCTCCTTGGTTAAAATAGTAGTTGCTGCGTTTCTGCCGCCGCAGCATCGGCGTGTATCACAGTGTTGATCGATCGTCCCGCCGCCGCGGGTATCGCTTTGTGTCAATGTGGATTGTCATATGTCTCGCTCCTCCGCGTAAGTTGCAATAAAAAAACGCCCTCCATGTCCCAAAAGGACACAGAGGACGAGTTTGACCCGTGGTACCACCTCAGTTTACCGCCTGCGCGGCCTCATAGGATACAGCCATTTGAAGCATGGTGATATATCCGCAGCGCGATATCGGGCGCACCCGGCACCGCCTACCACTTACAAGAAGCTTCGGGGCGCGGCTCAGGACGGTAATTGGGACGCTGTATCTCCGCAGCCTTGCACCACCGGCTGCTCTCTGAAGAAGATCGCCACAGCATCTTACTGAATGTCCATCATCGCTGTTGAACTTTGTTGGCGATACTTTACTACTTTGTGGGGCGAAAGTAAATAGGAAAAATAGCCAAGATATGCGGCTTTTCACAAGCACCACTTGTGCAAACCGGCGAGCTTCACTGAAAACAATCATAAGAACAACTTATGCATCTCCGGCTGCTATTAAAGGTGGAAAAATTCGGTAAAAAAGCGTTGACAACAGCGTAAAGGTGTGGTAATCTAACCTAGCTGTCCGCGAGAGACAGCAGTCCGGTCGAAATCAAGACAACGAAAAACATCGAAAAAAGATGAAAAAAGTAGTTGACAAGATGGCTGACATGTGATATAGTAATGGCTGTTCCGCGGTTGTGGAGCGTGTACCTTGTAAATTAAACAACGAACGAAACGAAAAGCACCAGACGGGAGCGCATCGAAAGATGTGCAACTGAAGCTTGCCTTGAACGGGTTAAGTCAATTACCGTGAGAGGTAAGGATAAAAAGTTTTTGAAGCTATGACAAATAGCTCTGTAAAGATTTGAACGACTAAGGTCGTTTAGATACTATTTATAGAGAGTTTGATCCTGGCTCAGGACGAACGCTGGCGGCGTGCTTAACACATGCAAGTCGAACGAGAATCTATGGAAAGAGGATTCGTCCAATTGAAATAGAGGACAGTGGCGGACGGGTGAGTAACGCGTGAGGAACCTGCCTTTCAGAGGGGGACAACAGTTGGAAACGACTGCTAATACCGCATAACGCGTAGAGGTCGCATGGCCTTTACGCCAAAGATTTATCGCTGAAAGATGGCCTCGCGTCTGATTAGCTAGTTGGTGAGGTAACGGCCCACCAAGGCGACGATCAGTAGCCGGACTGAGAGGTTGAACGGCCACATTGGGACTGAGATACGGCCCAGACTCCTACGGGAGGCAGCAGTGGGGAATATTGGGCAATGGGCGCAAGCCTGACCCAGCAACGCCGCGTGAAGGAAGAAGGCTTTCGGGTTGTAAACTTCTTTTGTCAGGGACGAGCAGAAGACGGTACCTGACGAATAAGCCACGGCTAACTACGTGCCAGCAGCCGCGGTAATACGTAGGTGGCAAGCGTTGTCCGGATTTACTGGGTGTAAAGGGCGTGTAGCCGGGTCGGCAAGTCAGATGTGAAATCCACGGGCTTAACTCGTGAACTGCATTTGAAACTGTTGATCTTGAGTATCGGAGAGGCAATCGGAATTCCTAGTGTAGCGGTGAAATGCGTAGATATTAGGAGGAACACCAGTGGCGAAGGCGGATTGCTGGACGACAACTGACGGTGAGGCGCGAAAGCGTGGGGAGCAAACAGGATTAGATACCCTGGTAGTCCACGCTGTAAACGATGAATACTAGGTGTGCGGGGACTGACCCCCTGCGTGCCGCAGCTAACGCAATAAGTATTCCACCTGGGGAGTACGATCGCAAGGTTGAAACTCAAAGGAATTGACGGGGGCCCGCACAAGCGGTGGATTATGTGGTTTAATTCGAAGCAACGCGAAGAACCTTACCAGGGCTTGACATCCTACTAACGAAGTAGAGATACATCAGGTGCCCTTCGGGGAAAGTAGAGACAGGTGGTGCATGGTTGTCGTCAGCTCGTGTCGTGAGATGTTGGGTTAAGTCCCGCAACGAGCGCAACCCCTATTGTTAGTTGCTACGCAAGAGCACTCTAGCGAGACTGCCGTTGACAAAACGGAGGAAGGTGGGGACGACGTCAAATCATCATGCCCCTTATGTCCTGGGCTACACACGTAATACAATGGCGGTCAACAGAGGGATGCAAAACCGTGAGGTGGAGCGAACCCCTAAAAGCCGTCCCAGTTCAGATTGTGGGCTGCAACCCGCCCACATGAAGTCGGAATCGCTAGTAATCGCGGATCAGCATGCCGCGGTGAATACGTTCCCGGGCCTTGTACACACCGCCCGTCACACCATGAGAGTCGGGAACACCCGAAGTCCGTAGCCTAACCTATTAGGAGGGCGCGGCCGAAGGTGGGTTCGATAATTGGGGTGAAGTCGTAACAAGGTAGCCGTTCGAGAACGAGCGGCTGGATCACCTCCTTTCTAAGGAGACCTCAAGTAGACTACGGTTTGCTTGTAACATCCTGGTCAGACGTCAAGGATTTCGTTTCGTTGTTGTTTAATTTAGAGGGTATACGCGAAACCCGCTAAACGAAGATAGCTTGGGGATATAGCTCAGCTGGGAGAGCGCCTGCCTTGCAAGCAGGAGGTCGCCGGTTCGATCCCGACTATCTCCACCAAAGAGAATAGGGGCCCGTAGCTCAGCTGGCTAGAGCGTACGACTGATAATCGTAAGGTCGGTGGTTCGAGCCCACTCGGGCCCACCAAATCCAATTTGCTGTTGGATCTCAGAATCTGAGAGATCAGGTTTTGAGATCTGGCTTCAAAGCCGGAGATTGCACCTTGAAAACTGAACAATGTATTGAAATGTGATGAAAGCAAGGCAACAGAAGGTTTCAACGGAAGTTGAAAAGAGTTGTGAATTTTAATTGTGGAACATCTGAAAAGATGTGGGTAACAATTACAATTTTGCGAAAGTAACCTGTTGATTGCCTGCATAATTCCAAATAAGAGAACCAAAATATCTCTTAAGGTCAAGCTATAAAGAGCGCAAGGGGAATGCCTTGGCATCAGGAGCCGACGAAGGACGTGACAAGCTGCGATAAGCTTCGGGGAGGAGCAAATATCCGTTGATCCGGAGATTTCCGAATGGGGAAACCCACTGGAGCAATACTCCAGTATCGTGCGTTGAATCAAATAGGCGTACGAAGGGAACGCCCTGAACTGAAACATCTAAGTAGGGGCAGGAAAAGACATCAACCGAGATTCCGCAAGTAGTGGCGAGCGAACGCGGAGGAGGCCAAACCGGTGGATTTATTCACCGGGGTTCGGACTGGCATCACGATCAGAGGTATCTAGAAGAACGGCATGGGAAGGCCGGCCATAGAGGGTGAGAGCCCCGTATTTGAAAGAGAAGACTGACAGCCAGAATCCAGAGTACCGCGGGACACGTGAAACCCCGTGGGAACGTGGGTGGACCACCATCCAAGCCTAAATACTACCTGATGACCGATAGAGGAGCAGTACCGTGAGGGAAAGGTGAAAAGGACCCCGGGAGGGGAGTGAAAGAGAACCTGAAACCTTGTGCTTACAAGCACTCAAAGCACGTTAAAGTGTGATGAGGTACTTTTTGTAGAACGGTCCGGCGAGTTATAGTAACGAGCAAGGTTAAGCAATTCAGTTGCGAAGCCGTAGCGAGAGCGAGTCTGAATAGGGCGCATGAAGTTCGTTGCCATAGACCCGAAACCGGGTGACCTAACCATGAGCAGGCTGAAGTGAGAGTAAAATCTCATGGAGGGCCGAACGCACGTTCGTTGCAATGACCGGCGATGACTTGTGGTTAGCGGAGAAATTCCAATCGAACTCGGAGATAGCTGGTTCTCCCCGAAATAGCTTTAGGGCTAGCGTTGATTTAGATTACCGGAGGTAAAGCACTGAATGGGCTAGGGGGCGATAAGCTTACTGAACCCTATCAAACTCTGAATGCCGGCTAATTGATGATCAGCAGTCAGACAGTGTGAGATAAGTTTCATTGTCAAAAGGGAAACAGCCCAGACCCACAGCTAAGGTCCCAAATGTATGCTAAGTGGAAAACGATGTGGAGTTGCGAAAACAACCAGGATGTTGGCTTAGAAGCAGCCATTCATTAAAAGAGTTCGTAATAGATCACTGGTCGAGTGACTCTGCGCGGAAAATATAACGGGGCTAAGTATACAACCGAAGCTTGGGAAGTCAAATGACTTGGTAGGGGAGCGTCGAATATGGGGTGAAGTCGCAGCGGAAGCAGCGGTGGACTGT
>CDZG01040007.1_pt1 | contig 67938 bp, 61 predicted proteins | sample 557741 | NCBI WGS metagenome assembly CDZG01 (sample SAMEA3182086, study PRJEB8094) | gut metagenome | biome: human; feature: gut; material: Stool; isolation source: human stools | place: Canada | collected 2013-01-21
CAACCTCTCAGTCCGGCTACTGATCGTCGCCTTGGTGGGCCGTTACCTCACCAACTAGCTAATCAGACGCGAGGCCATCTTTCAGCGATAAATCTTTGGCGTAAAGGCCATGCGACCTCTACGCGTTATGCGGTATTAGCAGTCGTTTCCAACTGTTGTCCCCCTCTGAAAGGCAGGTTCCTCACGCGTTACTCACCCGTCCGCCACTGTCCTCTATTTCAATTGGACGAATCCTCTTTCCATAGATTCTCGTTCGACTTGCATGTGTTAAGCACGCCGCCAGCGTTCGTCCTGAGCCAGGATCAAACTCTCTATAAATAGTATCAACACAGCGTTTCCACTGAGCTAATCTTTACAGAGCTATTTGTCATAGCTTCAAAAACTTTTTATCCTTACCTCTCACGGTAATTGACTTAACCCGTTCGAGGCAAGCTTCAGTTGCACATCTTTCGATGCGCTCCCGTCTGGTGCTTTTCGTTTCGTTCGTTGTTTAATTTACAAGGTACACGCTCCACAACCGCGGAACAGCCATTACTATATCACATGTCAGCCATCTTGTCAACTACTTTTTTCATCTTTTTTCGATGTTTTTCGTTGTCCCGATTTCGACCGGACTGCTGTCTCTCGCGGACAGCTAGGTTAGATTACCACACCTTTTCCCCTTTGTCAACACATTTTTTACAAATTCTATCAAAAAAGTTTACATCTGCCATTAGCACAGCAAAAAGCGGGCCAAAAGGCCCGCTTTTCAGAAGCTCCGTTTATGCTTACTCTGCTTTCTCGACCGCCAGCTTATAGACAGCACCGTCCACGATCTCCGTATCGTCCATACCCACCTGCGCATACTCGCCGTTAACATAGAACGCCCAATAAGCATGGTCGGCATTATAATCATAGGTAACGCCGTTGACCGTCGTATACAGTCCGTTCTCGCCCTGAATGACGTTCAGCTTGCCGAGGGCGGCGCCCAGCGTCTTTTCGTCCGAATTGACGGTGGCGGTGATGGTCTTGCCGTCAGCGTCGGTGATCTCCAGCGTGAAGCTGTGAGCGCCCTCACCCAGAACAGCGCCGTCGGTGACTACCGGTGCCTTAACGTCGGCATCTGTGTTGGCGCCGTCATTGGCTTCCACGTTGGCATCATTGCCGCTGTCCGGCTGCTGGGCAGGCGTGCCGCCGCAGGCCACCAGACTCAGGGCCATGACCAGAGCCAGAATGATTGCTAAAAACTTCTTCATAATATGATCCTCCTTATTTATCCAGCAGCCCGATCAACAGACTGCCTTTGCGCACCGATACCGTGATCGGATTGCCCACAAAATGATTGCTGACACCCAATGGAAACTCCGCCGACAGCGGCGCGTTGTCCAGCGGATACTGCGCACCGGAGATCGACACACCTTCCGCATCCGCACCCATGCAGAACACCGACATGATGCCCCGTTCCTTCGATGGGAACATAATGCTCTCGTTGCGGATGACCGTATACTGTTCCTTGTCGCCGTAGAGCCAGCCCCGTGCGCCGTGGCAAGTCAGATACAGCAGCGACTGTATGTTGGCCAGCGTATGGTCGCTGCGCACGCCGCCCATCCCGCCGTACAAATGAAACTCTATCTGGCCGTGGGACAGGCCGTCCTTGATGGCCAGCATCATATCGCTGTCATCCTTTTCCACCGGCACGCGGTGGATATGGGCAAAATCCGGCACTACCGCCAGCGAGTCAAAGTCCCCCAGCAGAAGATCCGGCACGATACCCTCCTGTTTGCAGTACTGCCAGCCGCCGTCGGCGGCGATGATATAGTCGCCCGGCTCCGGCCGACGAGTCAGGCCATAGTAGCTGCCCGCCCCAAAAATAATACAGGCCATAATGTCTGCCTCCCCAGTAAGCTCACCGCTTCCGCCGTCTGCGCCACAGAATGGCGAACCGGCGCAGCAGGATATCATATACAATAAATACGACCAGTCCCAGCGCAGCCGTTATCCAGAGCAGCCACGGCGCGGTATCGGCAAATTCCTCCGTCACCTGCGTCAGTCCCAGCACATACAGCAGCACCAGGTACATGGTGCCCACGGACACGACCGCCAGCGCCAGCTTTGCCATCCAGCGCAGAGCGGGCCGCCGGATCGCGTCAAGCTTCGGCTGAAGCAGCGGATAGTAGCCCAGAAACAGATACAGCGCGGCAGCCTCCTTGTCCGGTCCAAGCAGCAGCGTCAAAAGCGCCACCGACGCCCAACAGCACCACGCGTATTGGGCACGGCACATCTCCCGCAATACCAGCAGCGCACAGGAAGCCAGCATCGGACAAGCGTATACTGCCAGCGGGATCACGCCGCCCAAGCACAGCAGCACCACGCTCAGCGCCGTCATCACACCGCACAGCGCCAGCTCTTTCGTTGACCGTTTCATGCCTGTCTCCTTTCCGTTACTTCCGGATGCCGCTTATGATATCACACCCTGCTCAAAAAAGCAAATCGGATGATGCACAAAATAATTCCAAAAAATATGAAAAAAGGTGTTGACAAATTCCGCAAAATGCGTATAATAGTTTTTGTTCGTCAGAACATAGCGGGATTGTGTAATGGTAGCACAGCGGACTCTGACTCCGTATGTGAGGGTTCGAATCCTTCTCCCGCTGCCATATTGAGTGACCAAAATAGATACACTCACCCGAAACCCCTGAGAAATCAGGGGTTTCGGCGTTTTTATCCCCTGTTTTTTCAAAGCGTGTTTTATAGATACACAAGGGCATTTAAGAGTGTCAGGAAGGATTTGAACTCAATTCTAGGCTGATTTGGCCCGCTTTATGGCTGGCTTTACGTCCTCAATTACTTTTTGTCGCTCATCTTTCCTAAAAAATTTGAAACTTTTTATCGAAGAGGTTGGTATCAAAACATGATACCAACCTCTTTTTGGTTTACAGAAAAATAGGAGGTTCATCACATGAACAACAGCAACACAGGACAGCAGCTCCGTTACCTCGAAGAAGTTTGCATTTCTCTCCATCGTGCGGGCTTTGAAACAAAGCCGCCGGAAGACTGCCAACTCCCCATCCTGTGGAACGATGCGCCGCTGTGCCGCATCACCGGAAAGGGCAGCGTGCTGTACCATCAGGAGAATGTGGACAGTATCCGGGCGCAGGATGTGCTGCAAAGCGTTATCGACACCGCCAAAATGACTTCAGAATATATGGTGATTCTGGAATACGCCCCGCGGCTCAAGGCAAGCGGTCTCACTGGTGACTACCGCATCCTTGCTGACTTCGGTGACGCAGTGCTGGCGGGCCACCCCACCGAACGCGGCGTGCAATTCGTGACTTGGGAGTGGGACTTCGACCGCAAAGGCGTCCATCACGGACATTATTTTCAGGAGGACTACGATGCCGCCAAGCGGGACTTCACCGTCCGCGGCAATCTTGTTCCAAAAGACGCCCTTTTTGAGCCAGAGCAGCTTGCGCAGATCTACCACGCACTGTCGTTCGTCCGTGAACAGGACGAAAGCCTTTCGTTTGGACGGGATCGGGATCTGGCGGAGCTGATGGAACAGGTCGGCAAATCACTGCCGGAAGCCGCTCTGCGGCAGCGAGACGCGCCGGAACAGATCGGCATGACAATGAAATAAGCACGCGCACAGGCCGGACAGAAATGTCCGGCATTTTTTATTTTAGGAGGAAAAGATGATGGAAATTTACGGCACGATTCAATTCAGACTCATTCTCCCGCATATCCCCGGCTTCCAGCAGGAGCCGCTGCCGGCGCCTGTTTGCAGTCGCTCCCCGGAGTGTAAGGACTGTCCCTACCCCCACCACGGTTTTCTCTGCTGGGGCGCGGATGGGACCTGCCTGCGGAGCCGAATGAACGAGATCAACGAGAAAAAGGAGGACAACAATCATGATGAGCGCAGTTCTGAGTAATCCAGACCACCCTGAATATGGCGTGGCAACCATCCCGTTCCCCATTCCGCATGACCAGTATGCGCACTACATGGAGCTATTGGAGGCGTTGGAGATCGGTGACGCGGTCAAGACGGACTGCAAGGTGGAGAAGGTCGACAGCTTCTACACTGTTCTCAAGCGAGTGGAAATGCTCACGGTCAATGTAGAGGAGCTTCTGGCAATACGCAGCAGGCAAATCAATAATGTAGAAATATAAATGTAGGAGCGGTATAGGAGTAATGCATGACTTATCTGCATTGCTCCTATACCGCTCCTACTTGCGTTTATATTCTAGTGTTTATGCGGGGTTGCGGGTCGTTCGTTTACTTGACCGCTTCCTCCACCGCCACGGCCACGGCGACGGTAGCGCCCACCATGGGGTTGTTGCCCATGCCCAGGAAGCCCATCATCTCCACGTGAGCGGGGACGGAGCTGGAACCGGCAAACTGCGCGTCGGAGTGCATGCGGCCCATGGTATCGGTCATGCCATAGCTGGCGGGACCGGCAGCCATGTTGTCGGGATGCAGGGTACGGCCGGTGCCGCCGCCGGAAGCCACGGAGAAGTACTTCTTCCCCTGCTCGATGCATTCCTTCTTATAGGTGCCCGCCACAGGATGCTGGAAACGGGTGGGGTTGGTGGAGTTGCCGGTGATGGACACGTCCACGCCCTCGTGATGCATGATGGCCACGCCCTCGCGGACGTCGTCGGCGCCGTAGCAGCGGACGTCGGCACGCTCGGTCTCGGAATAGCGGATCTCGCGAACGATCTTCAGCTCGCTGGTGTAGTAGTCGAACTGGGTCTGCACATAGGTGAAGCCGTTGATGCGGCTGATGATCTGGGCGGCATCCTTGCCCAGGCCGTTCAGGATGACGCGCAGGGGCTGCTTGCGGGCCTTGTTGGCGTTCTTGACAATGCCGATGGCGCCCTCGGCGGCGGCGAAGGACTCGTGACCGGCCAGGAAGGCGAAGCACTTGGACTCGTCGCTCAGCAGCATAGCGCCCAGATTGCCGTGGCCCAGACCAACCTTACGATCCTCGGCCACAGAGCCGTCGATGCAGAAGGACTGGAGGCCCACGCCGATCATCTTGGCAGCCTCGGCGGCAGTCTTGACGCCGGACTTGATGGCGATGGCCGCGCCCACGGTGTACGCCCAGCAGGCGTTCTCAAAGCAGATGGGCTGGATGCCCTTCACGATCTCATAGGGATCAAAGCCCTTGGCCTTGCAGATCTCGCGGCACTCCTCCACGGAGCCGATGCCGTACTGGGCGAGGACGCCGTTGATCTTGTCGATTCTTCTCTCGTAACTTTCAAACAGAGCCATGATTTCGTCCTCCTCCCTTACTCGTGACGGGGGTCAATATACTTGACCGCGCTGTCCCACTGGCCGTAATGACCGGTGGCCTTCTTCAGTGCCTCGTTGGCGTCGTCGCCCTTCTTGATGAAGTCCATCATCTTGCCAAGGCTGATAAACTCGTAGCCGATGATCTCGTCATCCTTGTTCAGCGCCAGACGGCTGCAATAGCCCTCGGCCATCTCCAGATAGCGGGGACCCTTCTCCTTGGTGGCAAACATGGTGCCCACCTGAGAACGCAGGCCCTTGCCCAGATCCTCCAGAGAAGCGCCCACGGACAAGCCGCCCTCGGAGAACGCGGACTGGGTGCGGCCATAGACGATCTGCAGAAACAGCTCGCGCATGGCGGTGTTGATGGCGTCGCACACCAGGTCGGTATTCAGCGCTTCCAGAATGGTCTTGCCGATCAGAATCTCGGAAGCCATGGCGGCGGAATGGGTCATGCCGGAGCAGCCGATGGTCTCTACCAGCGCTTCCTCAATGACGCCGTTTTTCACATTCAGGGTCAGCTTGCAGGCGCCCTGCTGGGGTGCGCACCAGCCGATGCCATGGGTAAAGCCGGAGATATCGCTGATCTCCTTGGCCTGCACCCACTTGCCCTCTTCGGGAATGGGAGCCGGGCCGTGATAAGCGCCCTTGGCTACGGGGCACATATGCTGAACCTCAGTCGTATAGATCATAATGACGATGTTCCTTTCTTTGTTTTGAAATGATCGCCGGGATCCCCCGGAGGTGTCCTGATTTTTATTATAGCAGACTTAAAAACTTTTTGCAAGAAACATTCCAAACATTTGGTGCTTATTTTGCCGCCACAAAGCCCACCTTGCGCTGCACCTTGCTGAGGGTCTTCAGCGCCAGACGGCGGGCACGCTCCGCGCCATCCTGATAGACGCTCTCCAGATACGCCTTGTCGTCCATGATGCGCTGGCTCTCCTCCCGGATGGGACGCAGCAGCTCCACAACGGCCTCGCCCACGGCAGGCTTGAACACGCCGTAGCCCTGGCCCTCAAACTCCGCCTCGGCCTCCTGCAGCGTCTTGCCGGTGGCGGCGCAGTAGATGGTCAGCAGGTTGGAGATGCCGGCCTTGTTCTCCTTGTCGTACTTGACGGCGGTCTCGCAGTCGGTGACGGCGCGCTTGAACTTCTTCATGATGACCTCCGGCGCGTCCATCAGGTTCACGCAGCCGTCGGGCAGGGATTTGCTCATTTTAGTGGTAGGATCGTCCAGGGACATGAGCCGTGCGCCTACCTTGGGGATAAACGCCTGGGGCAGCACGAAGGTATCGCTGTATACGCTGTTGAAGCGCTGGGCGATATCGCGGGTCAGCTCCACATGCTGGCGCTGATCCTCGCCCACCGGCACCAGATCCGCCTGATACAGCAGGATGTCGGCGGCCATCAGCACCGGATAGGTGAACAGGCCCGCCGTGATGTTGTCGGCGTGCTGGGCGGACTTGGCCTTGAACTGGGTCATGCGGCTCAGCTCGCCGAACTGGGTGTAGCAGCCCAGGATCCAGCCCAGCTCCGCGTGCTGGGGCACGTGGCTCTGGATAAACATGATGTTCTTCTGGGGATCCAGGCCGCAGGCGATATACTGAGCCAGCTGGTTAACGCTGCGCTTGCGCAGCGTGGCGGGATCCTGCCGCACGGTGATGGCGTGCATGTCCACGATGCAGTACAGGCAGTCGTACTCGTCCTGCAGATCCACCCAATTCTTGATGGCGCCCATGTAGGAGCCCAGAGTCAGCTCACCGGAGGGCTGGATGCCGCTGAAGATTCTCTTTTTCGTATCAGCCATTTTTTACCTCACATTGTTGCGGGCATAGCGCCCGTATTCTTCTTGCGTTCCCTATCCTACCACGTTTGGTTCAAAAAATCAATGGAATCCCACGATCGTCATTGACTTTTCCCCAGAAAACCATATAATAGATAGGTAATTTGTCAAAATGCCGGAGGTAACTGATATGGCAATGGATATGAACTATTTTACCCAGATGGAGGAAAAAATCCCCCACGGAAAGGTGCGTACCCGTTTCGCGCCGTCTCCCACCGGCTATATGCACGTGGGCAACCTGCGCACGGCGCTGTATACCTGGCTGATCGCCCGCAATCAGGGCGGCACCTTCATCCTGCGGATCGAGGACACCGATCAGGGCCGTCTGGTAGAGGGCGCTACCGACGTCATCTACCGCACCATGGCCGAGTGCGGCCTGAACCACGACGAAGGCCCCGATGTGGGCGGCCCCGTGGCTCCCTATATCCAGTCCCAGCGCCGTGACACCTATGGCCACTATGCCCGGCTGCTGGTAGAAAAGGGCGGCGCGTACTACTGCTTCTGCGAGAAGGCGGAGTCCGAGGAGGATTCCGGCGAGTTTGACCGTGCCGCCGATCCTTGCCGCGACATGCCTCTTGACGAGGCCATGAAGCGGGTGGAGGCGGGCGAGCCCTACGTCATTCGCCAGAAGATCCCCGCAGAGGGCACTACCACCTTCCACGATGCCATCTTCGGCGATATCACCATGGAGAACAGCACGCTGGACGATCAGGTGTTGCTAAAGCGGGACGGTCTGCCCACCTATAACTTTGCCAACGTCATCGACGACCACCTGATGGGCATTACCCATGTGGTGCGGGGCAGCGAATACCTGTCCTCCGCTCCCAAGTACGATCTGCTATACCACGCCTTCGGCTGGGAGGTGCCTACCTACGTCCACTGCTCCCCCGTTATGCGGGACGCCCAGAACAAAATGTCCAAGCGCCACGGCGACCCCAGCTATGAGGATTTGAAGGCGCAGGGCTATCTCACCGAGGCCATCCTCAACTACGTGGCACTGCTGGGCTGGTCTCCCAAAGGCGAGTATGCCGAGCAGGAGATCTTCTCTCTGGAGGAACTGACCAAGGTCTTTGACATGACGGGTATCTCCAAGTCCCCTGCCATCTTCGATATCGCCAAGCTGGATCACTTCAACGCCGTGTATCTGCGGGCTATGGAGCCTGCCGCCTTTGCCAAGGTGGCGGAGCCCTACATCCGCCAGAGCGTCAAGGGCGATTTCGATATTGCCGCCATCGCGGGTCTGCTGCAGGCCCGCTGCGAAAAGCTGACGGAGATCCCCGAAAAGGTGGATTTCTTCGACGCCTGCCCGGAATACGGCATCGACTTCTTCACCAACAAGAAATCCAAGACCAATCCCGAGGTCTGCAAAACCATGCTGGAGGCCGCCATTCCCATGCTGGAGCAGCTGCCCGACTGGACGACGGACGCCATCCACGACAGCCTGATCGCGCTGGCGGAGCAGTTGGGCGTGAAGAACGCCACCCTCATGTGGCCGGTGCGTATCGCCGCCGCCGGCAAGCTGGTGACCCCCGGCGGCGCCGTGGAGATCTGCCAGATCCTGGGCCGCGACGAGACGCTGCGCCGCCTGAAGGCCGGTCTGGCCAAGCTGGGGTAACGCATGGAGTGGTTGAAGCAACAGCACCGCGCCCTGTGGCGGTTCTATCGGGAGGAATTCGGCGAGTCCCTGCTGATCACCGCCGCCGCGTTTCTGGTCATCTGCCTGCTGGCTTTCGGCGTGGGACTTTTCTTCAAGTCCCTGCCGGACACCATCATAAGCTATTTTCAGGAGATGATCCAGCTGGAGGGATTGATCGACGAGGACGGCGGCATCAACCTGCTGGCGCTGTTCGGCAATAATGTACGGGCCTCCGCCGTCAGCATCCTGTACGGCTTTATCCCGTTCCTGTATCTGACGGCGCTGGCGCTGGGCACCAACGCGCTGATCCTCGGCGTGTTTGCCGCATACTATGTGAACAACGGCGTTTCCCTGCTGGTATATCTGGCAGGCATCCTGCCCCATGGCATTTTCGAGCTGACCGCCCTGATGCTGGCGTTTGCCGGCGGCTTTCTGCTGTGCAGGCAGATCACGCAATACGTGCGAAGCAATACAAAGGGCATGATGAAGCCCCTGATGCTGAATCTGCTGCGGGTGTTTATCCTGCATATCCTGCCGCTGCTGGCGGTGGCCGCCGTGGCGGAGGTCTATGTGACGCCCCACGTGATGGCGCTTTTTATGTAATAGTATCCGCCGAACGGGCGGTGAAAGGAGAATCATACAATGAACGAGAATGTGACACGGATTCCCGACATCTTCGGCAGTATGGTGTTTACCGAGGAGAAGATGCGACAGCGCCTCAGCCCTGACGTCTATCAGGCGTGGCAGCAATGTCAGGCGCAGGGGAAGTCGCTGGATCGTTCCATTGCCGACGAGATCGCCTGCGCCATGAAGGACTGGGCCACGGAGCTGGGCGCTACCCACTTCACCCACTGGTTCCAGCCCATGACTGGCTTCACCGCCGAGAAGCACGACAGCTTCATCACCCCCACCGGAGACGGCCGCATTCTGATGGAGCTGTCCGGCAAGGAGCTGAGCCGCGGCGAGGCGGACGCTTCCAGCTTCCCCTCCGGCGGTCTGCGGGCCACCTTCGAGGCTCGCGGCTACACCGCGTGGGATCCCACGTCCTACGCCTTCGTGAAGGATAAGACCCTGTGCATCCCCACCATCTTCTGCTCCTATTCCGGCAATACGCTGGACAAGAAAACGCCGCTGCTGCGCTCCATGCACGCGCTGGATCAGCAGTGCATCCGCATCCTGCGGCTGTTCGGCAACACCGAGGCCCAGCACGTGCTCCCTCAGGTGGGCGCGGAGCAGGAGTACTTCCTTATCGACAAGGAGGACTATCGCCGCCGTGAGGATCTGCGGCTGTGCGGCCGGACGCTGTTCGGCGCCAAGCCGCCCAAGGGACAGGAGCTGGACGACCACTACTACGGCGCCATCAAACCCCGTGTGGCGGCTTTCATGCACGAGCTGGACGTGGAGCTGTGGAAGCTGGGCGTGTTCTCCAAGACAGAGCACAACGAGGTGGCTCCCGCCCAGCACGAGAACGCCCCCGTTTACTGCAACGCCAACATCGCCTGCGACCACAACCAGCTGACCATGGAGCTGCTGAAAACCGTGGCCGAGCGCCACGGTCTGGTGTGTCTGCTCCACGAAAAGCCCTTTGCCGGGGTCAACGGCAGCGGCAAGCACGACAACTGGTCTTTGCAGACCGACACTGGCGAGAATCTGCTGAAGCCCGGCAAGACTCCCAGCCAGAACGCCCAGTTCCTGCTGTTTCTGGCGGCCTTTATCAAGGGCGCGGACGAGTATCAGGACATGCTGCGCTGCTGCGTGGCCTACCCCGGCAACGACCGCCGTCTGGGCGGCAACGAGGCTCCTCCCGCCATCGTGTCCGTGTTTCTGGGCGACGAGCTGACCGCCATTCTGGACTCCATCATTCAGGGCACGGAGTACGTGGACGTGACCAAACGCCGCCTTGAGATCGGCGTGGACACTCTGCCGGAGATTCCGCAGGACACCACCGACCGGAACCGCACCTCTCCCCTGGCTTTCACCGGCAACAAGTTCGAGTTCCGCATGCTGGGCTCCAGCCAGTCCATCGCCAGCCCCAGCGCCGTGATGAACACCATCATGACGGAGGAGCTGGAGCAGTTCGCCGACATTCTGGAAAAGGCCGAGGATTTCCAGTCCGCCCTGCAAACGCTGCTGCATGACACCTTTGCCGCCCACCAGCGGATCATCTTCAACGGCAACGGCTACAGCGACGAGTGGGTGGTGGAGGCCAAGCGCCGCGGCCTGTGCAACATGGGCAACACCGTGGATGCTCTGCCCGCCTATATCAACGAGAAGAATGTGGCGATGTTCAGCCGCCACGGTGTGCTGACCCGCGACGAGCTGGAGGCCCGCTACAACATCCATCTGGAGAACTACTGCAAGGTCATGACCATCGAGGGCAATACCCTGCTGGACATGACACGTCGCCAGATCCTGCCCGCCGTCAGCAAGTATTCCGATGAGCTGGCCACCGCCCTGTTCCACAAGAAGAACTGCGGTATCTCTCTGTCTGCCAAGATGGAGGAAAACACGCTGCGGAAGCTGGCCGACCTGTCCGGTAAGCTGTACGACACCTGTGACGCGCTGGAGCGCGCCATCAGCAAAGCGCCCGCCATGGACGGCGGCATCAAGGCCGCCTGCTACTACCGCGACGAGGTGGACGCCCGCCGCCAGAAGGCCAGCGCCCTTATCAACCAGCTGGAGACCATCACCAGCGCACAGCACTGGCCCTTCCCCTCCTACGCGGATATCCTGTTTTCTGTGTGATATCGCGATATAAAACTCCACGCAACTTAAACTTGCGTGGAGTTTTTTTCCTATGCAATTTTAAGTTGCTGGACATTGCGGCAAGGAAAAGGTAAAATAGAGAAAACAGGAACAGGAGGTTTCCCTATATGAAGCTCTATTTCAAGCAGCGGATGTTTTCCTGGTTTGACAGCTACGACATCTATCACATGGACGACAGCGGCGCAGTGGCCTTTACGGTGGAGGGCAAGCTGGCGTGGGGACACTGCCTGCACATCCTCGATCCCATGGGGCGGCACATCGCCACCGTGAAGCAACAGGTTTTTACGTTCCTGCCCAAGTTTGACCTGTACATCGGCGAACAGTGCGTTGGCACCATCTGCAAGGAATTCACCTTCCTGCGGCCGTCGTTTACTCTGGACTGCAAGGGCTGGTGGGTGGAGGGCAGCTTCATGGAGTGGGACTATACCATTCTGGACGCCCAGAACCGGCAGGTGGCAACAGTCTCCAAGGAGCTGTTCCACTGGACGGACACCTACGTGATCGATGTGGCGGAGGAGCAAGACGCCCTGTATGCCCTGATGATCGTGCTGGCCATCGACGCGGAAAAATGCTCCCGCAATTAGGTCTATCCAATAAACAAAGAATCCGTGGCGAAAGCCACGGATTCTTTGTTTGAGCTATATCATGGTCAGTGATATAAACAAGGAATAGGGTCTTGGAGGAAACCTTATACCAAAACAGCGCGATGGAAAACTTTCTTGCCCTTCTTGATGATCACGCCGTCACCGGTAAACTGCTCGCAGCCGAAGGTGGTCTCGATAGCGGGCACCTTCTCGTCGTTGACGGTCACGCCGCCCTGCTGCACCAGGCGGCGGGCCTCGCCCTTGGAGGCAGCCAGACCGCACTTCACCAGCAGAGTCAGCACGTCGATGGAGCCACCGCCGAAGTCGTCGTTGGTCAGCTCGGTGGTGGGCATATGCTCGGTATCGCCGGCACCGGAGAACAGGGCCTGAGAAGCGGTACGGGCCTTATCGGCCTCCTCCTCGCCGTGAACCAGCTTGGTCAGCTCATAGGCCAGAATGTCCTTGGCCTCGTTAAGCTGGGAGCCTTCCCAGGAGGACATGGCGTCGATCTGATCCAGCGGCAGGAAGGTCAGCATACGGATGCACTTCAGCACGTCGGCATCGCCCACGTTGCGCCAGTACTGATAGAACTCGAAGGGGCTGGTCTTGTTGGGATCCAGCCACACGGCGCCCTTGGCGGTCTTGCCCATCTTGTTGCCCTCGGAGTTCATCAGCAGGGTGATGGTCATGGCGTGAGCGTCCTTGCCCAGCTTCTTGCGGATCAGCTCGGTACCGCCCAGCATGTTGCTCCACTGGTCGTCGCCGCCGAACTGCATGTTGCAGCCGTAATGCTGGAACATGTAGTAGAAGTCGTAGCTCTGCATGATCATGTAGTTGAACTCCAGGAAGCTCAGACCACGCTCCATGCGCTGCTCGTAGCAGCGGGCACGCAGCATATTATTGACGGAGAAGCAACCACCCACTTCACGCAGCATTTCAATGTAGTTCAGGGGCTTCAGCCACTCGGAGTTATAGAGCATCAGTGCCTTACCCTCGGAGAAATCGATGAACTTTTCCATCTGGCGCTTGAAGCACTCCGCGTTGTGCTTGATGGTCTCCTCGGTCAGCATCTGGCGCATGTCGGTGCGGCCGGAGGGGTCGCCGATCAGGGTGGTGCCGTCGCCGATCAGGGCGATGGGCTTGTTGCCCGCCATCTGCAAACGCTTCATCAGGCACAGCGCCATAAAGTGACCCACATGCAGAGAATCGGCCGTGCAGTCAAAGCCGATGTAGAAGGTGGCCTTGCCGTTGTTGACCATTTCGCGGATCTCTTCCTCATTGGTGACCTGAGCGATCAAGCCGCGAGCCACCAGTTCTTCATAAATACCCATTTTCTTACATTCCTTTCCTATACGATCTGTGATGTTGAAGATTTTTACAAGAGGGGTAGCAAAATAAAAACGCCCCCTGTCCTTAGACAGAGGGCGATAAGTTATCGCGGTACCACCTCATGTTCGCCGCTTCCTCACGAAATACGGCCTTATCGGGTGCTGACACACCCTATCGCTGTAACGGGCGAACCCGACACATCCCTACTAACCCCAAAATACAGGTTTTCAGAAGGCTGCTCCGGGATGTATTCACACGCGCCGCCCTCTCCTCTTTTCACCAGCCAGAGGTTCTCTTTGCAGGCGCAGAAGCGTGTTACTTCTTCCCTTCATCACGGTAACGGTATCAAGTTGCCACTATTGTAGCAGATTTTTTTCGTTTGTCAACACTTTTTTCGCAATATGAAAAATATTTATAAATCCCTCTCATAAGGTAATTTTATTCCGATATCTCTGCCCGGAATTTCTCCGCCTGAGACAGCAGCTCCTCCGCACCCTGCAGCATGGTCTCCGTCACGTGGCTGCCGCCGGTCAGACGGGCCAGCTCCATCTGACGCTGCTTGCGGTCAAGCTGCTGCACCCGCGTAAAGGTGCGGCCATTGGCTTCGCCCTTTTCCACGGAGAAATGGGTATCCGCCATGGCGGCCAGCTGGGGCAGATGGGTGACGCACAGCACCTGCTTATGGCGGCTGATGCGGGCCATCTTTTCGGCCACCTTCTGGGCGGCCCGGCCGCTGACGCCGGTGTCCACCTCGTCGAATACCATGGTGGCCACGTGATCCTGCTCGCTGAGAACATTCTTCATGGCCAGCATGATGCGAGCCAGCTCACCGCCGGAGGCGATCTTGTTGATAGGCTTCAGTTCCTCGCCCAGATTGGCGGACATGAGGAAGCGCACCTGATCCATGCCGGTGGCGTCCAGCGGCTTCTCGGCAAAGTCCACCTGAAAGCGGATCTTGCCCATATCCAGCTGCTGCAGCTCCGTCAGGATGGCCTGCGACAGGGTCTCCCCCGCCGCTTTCCGGGCGGCGGACAGCTCCGCCGCCGCTTTCCGGGCGGCTTTCTCCGCCTTGGCGCAGTCCTTTTCCAGCCGCTCCAGTGCGTCGCCGGCATAGGCAATATCGTCCAGTTCCCTGCGGCAGTTGTCCAGATACGTCAGCATGTCCTCCACGGTGGCGCCGTACTTCTTTTTCAGGCGGTACAGCTGATCCAGCCGGCCCTCCACCTCGTCCAGCTCGTTAGGGGAAAAATCGAAGTTCTCCCGCTGCTCCGCCACGGAAAAGGCGATGTCATAGGCCTCGCTGTAAGCGCTCTCCAGTCGTTCGTACAGGGCGTTGAAGCCCTCGTCCAGATGGCGCACGGTGCCCAGTGCGTCCTGCGCCTGCCGCAGCAGATTCAGGACACCACTGCCATCCTCGCCGCCGTTGAGGGCATAGTCCGCGCCGGACACGGCGGAAATAAACTTTTCGGCGTTCCGCAGCAGATTGCGGCGGCCTTGCAGTTCTTCCTCCTCGCCGGGCTTCAGCTTGGCCCGCTCCAGCTCATTGATCTGGTATTGCAAGGTGTCCATTCGCCGTGCTTTTTCCGCCTCGTCCATTTGCAAGGCGTTCATTTTGCGGCGAATTTCTGTTAAGCTATTATACTTGTCAGCATATGCTTCCAAAAGGCTCTCCACCTTTCCGAAGCTGTCAAGGTACGCCAGATGCTGCTCCTCGTCCAGCAGCTGCTGTCCGTCGTGCTGGCCGTGGATATTCACCATGCGGCTGCCCAGCGTCCGTAGCTGGGACACGGTGACGGGCCGTCCGCCCACGCGGCAGACGTTCTTTCCGTCCGTGCCGATCTCACGCTGGAGCATCAGGTCGCCGTTTTCGTCCGGCGATGCGCCCAGCTCCTCGCACAGCGCGGGGTCTACATGGGAGAACAGCGCGCTGACAAAGGCCTTACTGGCGCCGGTACGGATCAGGTCGCGGGAGGTGCGCTGGCCCAGCACGGCGCTCATAGCGTCGATGACGATGGACTTACCGGCGCCGGTCTCGCCGGTCAGGGCGTTGAAGCCGGGACGGAAAGCGATCTCCGCCTCCTCGATAATGGCGATATTCTCGATATGAAGCAGTTCCAGCATAGCGTTCCTCCCTGCGCGATTCAGCGCAGCATCTGTTTCACCTGTTCGCAGAAGTCAAGCGCCTGGATCGTATCGTGGAACACCAGAAAGATGGTGTCGTCACCGGCCAGTGTTCCCACGATATCGGTATCGCCCATGTTATCCAGCGCAAAGGCCGCACCCTGCGCCATACCCTCGATGGTTTTCAGCACCACGATGTTCTGGGCCGCCTCTACGCTGACCACGCTCTCGCGGAAGATGGTGCGCAGCTTGTCGGCAAAGTTCAGCTTCGTTTTCTGCACCGACACGGCATAGCGATAGCGGCCCTGCCCGGTAGGCTCCTTCACCAGATGAAGCTGCTTGATATCCCGGGAAATGGTGGCTTGCGTCGAGCGGATGCCCAGGTCGTTCAGGCGCTGCAAAAGCTGCTCCTGCGTCTCGATGGCTTCCTCGCTGATGATCTGCAGCAGCTTTTCCTGTCGCACATTTTTCATTTTTCGCAGCCTCCCATTTTATAGTCAAGGATCTCGCAGAAGCTCTTTTTGCTGAGGCGCACAAGCCCCATGGCAAACTTGGACTGCCGCACCCGTACCTTATCGCCGTTTTTCAGAGAAAACGCCTTGCCGCCGTCGGCGGAGAGATAGACGAACTTCCGGTTGGCGTCCGCCGCCTCGATGGTGATCACATGCTCCGGCGACAGCACATAGGACGTGGCGCGGGTGGAGTGGGGACAGATGGGCGTGATCAGCAGATTCCGGGCTGTAGGCTCCACAATGGGGCCGCCCGCCGCCATGGAATAGCCGGTGGAGCCGGTGGGGGTAGAGATCACCACGCCGTCGCCTGTGACCTTGGTGAGGCGGCCCTCCTCTGTAAAGATATCCAGCCTTACAACCCTTGCTACAGATCCCTTTGACACCACCGCGTCGTTCAGAGCGATGTTGCTGTACACCGCGTTACCGTTCCGGAAGATGGTCACATCCAGCATCATACGGGACTCCACCACGAAGTCCCAGCTTTGCAGGTCACGCAGGCGCTCCAGCTCGTTGGCCTCCAGCTCCGACATGAAGCCCAGGCTGCCCAGATTGATGCCCAGCACCGGCACGTTGTGCAGTGCCGCCGTGCGGCTCAGGTGCAGGATGGTGCCGTCGCCGCCGAAGGCGATCATCAGGTCGGCAGACTTGATCTCCTGCTGGAGCTGCCGCACGGGAACGCCCAGCTCGTCGCCGTAGCCGTCCCGGTGGAACGGCAGGCACACCACCGTTTCAAAGCCGATCCCCTCCAGAATGGCCTTGGCGTCCTTGGCCACCTTCAGTTCGCTGTCCCGGTAGGGATTGGGGCATAGGATCACTTTCTTTTTCACTGCGCTTCCCCCTCTTTCAATGTCTCATGGGATGCTGTCACCACAGCGCGCAGGTCAATGTCCGCGTCCTGTTCCTCGGATTTGCGAAGGTATCCCAAATATTCAATATTCCCCTCCGGGCCACGGATGGGAGAATATGTAATTCCAAGTATTGTAAAGTTATTTTCCTTTGCATGCTCCAAAAAGTGCTCCAGCACCTCCAGATGCACGGCGGCGTCACGGATGACACCCTTTTTGCCCACCTTTTCCCGGCCCGCTTCAAACTGGGGCTTGATAAGGCAGGCGATCTCACCGCCCTGCCGCAGCAGCGGGTACAGCGCCGGAAAGATCAGCTTCAGAGAGATGAAGGACACGTCGATGGAGGCAAAGTCCAGCGGGTCGGGCACCTGCTCCGCCGTCAGAGTTCTGGCGTTGGTCTTTTCCAGACACACCACCCTTGGATCGGTGCGCAGCTTCCATGCCAGCTGATTGGTGCCCACGTCCACGGCGTACACCTTGGCCGCGCCGTTTTGCAGCATGCAGTCGGTAAAGCCGCCGGTGGAGGAGCCGATATCGGCACAGGTCTTTCCCTCTAACGTGATGGGCCACACCTGCATGGCCTTTTCCAGCTTCAGGCCGCCCCGGCTCACATACCGCAGCGTCTTGCCCCGCACCTCGATATGGGCGTCGTTGGGCACCGCCGTACCCGGCTTGTCCACCTTCTGGTTGTTGACGTACACGATGCCCGCCATAATGGTGGCCTGCGCCTTCTGGCGGCTCTCCTGCAAGCCCTGCTCCACCAGCAGGACATCCAGTCTTGTTTTATTGCTCATGGCACGCCTCCTTCAACGCGGCCGCCACGCTTGCCGCATCCAGTCCGCACTGGGCATACAGCTGCGGCACGGTGCCGTGACAGGGGATGGTGTCCCCCAGGTTCTTCAAAATAAGCCGCTCCGGCATCCGGCCACGCTGAGCCAGAATGGCCGTCAGCCGCTGGCCTACACAGCCGCTGCCCACGCAGTCCTCCAGCACTAGCAGGCGCTTTTCACTGCCCAGCGCCGCCAGCACCGCGTTGCCGTCCAGCGGCGCGATGGCGTTCAGCTTCACCACCCGGGTCTCGACCCCCGCTTCATGCAGCAGCTCCGCCGCCGCCAGCGCTTCGTTGATCAGGACGCCGTAGGTCAGGATGGTGCAGTCCGCTCCCGGACGCACCTGCGTAAAGGTCTCATTGCCGCAGCAGTCCTGATACGCACCCTCGCCGCCGCGGGGATAGCGGACAGCAACAGGGCCGGTCAGCTCCAACACCGCCCGTCGCAGCATCTGCCGCAGCTCGGCAAAGCTGGCGGGGCACAGCACCGTCATGTGGGGCACCTGAGAGAGATACAGGGCATCGAAGCAGCCGTGGTGCGTCTCGCCGTCAGCGCCCACGAGACCCGCCCGGTCAACGCCCAGCACCACATGCAGGCCATCCAGCGCCACATCCTGAAGCAGCTGGTCGTAGCCCCGCTGCAAAAAGCTGGAGTATACGGCAAACACCGGGACAAGTCCCTGCTTCGCCATGCCGCCCGCCATGGACACGGCATGTCCCTCGGCAATGCCTACGTCAAAAAGGCGGTCGGGATATTTCCGGGCGAACTCCGTCAGTCCGGTGCCCTCCTGCATGGCGGCGGTGATGGCGCATACGCGCCCGTCCTCCCCTGCCAGCGCGGTCAACTCCTGGCCGAACACGTGGGAGAAATCCATTTTTGCAGTACGCAGTGGCTTACCGGTGACCGGATCAAAGGGCGATACGCCGTGATAGTCGGCGGGGCGCTCCTCGGCGGGAGAATAGCCCTTCCCTTTTACAGTGCGCACATGCAGCAGCACGGGACAGCGCTGCTCCCGCGCCCATTGCAGAGATTGCGTCAGCGCTTCCACATCGTGTCCGTCCACCGGACCCATGTAGGAAAAGCCCATACTCTCAAACATAGAACTGTCCGGCAGCAGCGTCTTTTTCAGCGCCGTCTTGATGTCATGGCTGACGTGATAGAGCTTTCCGCCCACCGGGCCGTTCCCCAGCAGCTGGCGGTAACGCTTCTTGAATTCATAGTAGCCCGGCTTCGTCCGCAAACGGGACAGATGGCGGCTGACCGCGCCCACATTGGGAGCGATGGACATGCCGTTGTCATTCAAAATGACGATCATGGGCTCGCCGGAGGCTCCGGCGTTATTCAGCCCCTCAAAGCTGAGACCGCCGCCCAGTGCACCGTCACCGATCAGAGCGATCACGTCGTAGCTTTCATGGCGCATGGTGCGTGCTTTCGCCATGCCCAGCGCCACCGACACAGAGTTGGAAGCATGTCCTGCCATAAAGGCGTCGTGAACGCTCTCATAGGGCTTGGGGAAGCCGGAAAGCCCGCCAAACTGCCGCAGGGTATCCATCTGCTCCCGGCGGCCCGTTAAAATTTTATGCACATAGCACTGGTGTCCTACGTCGAACACCAGCCGGTCGCGGGACGTGTCAAACACCCGGTGGATGGCGACAGTCAGCTCCACCACGCCCAGATTGGATGCCAGATGGCCGCCGGTCTTTGCCACGCTGTGCACCAGAAAGGCACGCAGCTCATCGCAAAGCTGACGGGTCTGGGTACTGTTCAGCCGCTTCACATCGGAGGGGCTGTGGATCGATTCCAGCATCAGGGGTCATTCCTCATTTCAGCGATAGAGATGCAGCGCGTGCATGATCCGCGCCACCCGGTACACCACGGCGGTACATTCATTGATGGCCACCTTCTTGAACAAAGCCTTGCCGCCGATGGTCAGGCCGGAGATCAGCGCCGTCACACCGATGGAGATCATCACGTTGGTGGTGCTGAGATCCCGCTGCAGGGCAGCCACGATCACCGCCGCGGTAGAACCGCTGACGATGCCGCAGATATCGCCCACCACGTCGTTGCACACGGAGCTGACGCGGTTGGCGTTGGACAGCAGGCGAATGGCCTCCTTGCCGCCCTTTTCCTTATGGGCGGCCATGGAGTGAAACGGCTTGGGGTCGGCCGCCGTCACCGCCACGCCGATCATATCGAACACGATGCCCAGGGCGATAAACGCCGCCAGCACAAGGCCCGCCACCACATAGCCCGCTCCGTTCAGCGCAGTAGAGGAGAAAAAACTCAGCAGCGCGCTGAGTATCACCGCCATGAAAAAGACCCGTAAGGGCCAGTGGTCGTTCTTCTTTTTGGGCTTGTTTTTGTCACTCAAGATGAAAAAACCTCATTTCAAAACACCGGACTTACTCCGGCGATCAAAGTCAAAAACTGAACAGGGCAGCATTGGGAGTAAATCTTGCGGCTTAGGTACGGGTTGGATTTCCCCACAGCACGCCTCTCGTCGCCGATCAGGTGGTTTCCCCTTAGGTGCTGTATCACGGCGTTGCCGCGTCGTGATACCCGACTGCCACTTAGTCCGCACTGCAATCCTCCCAAGGCCCCACAGAAATGGACAGCCTAGGTGATTTCCACTGCAGTCACGCCGCCTCTTATCCTCTTTTGCAGGCAGGGTTTCAAGGGAATCGCACGCGGACCCTGGCCGGGGTCTTTGGTGCTTCAGCTCCCCTATTCACCGTGCCCACGCAAGGCAGGCTACTCTGCACACAGCGTTCACGGCACAAAGGCCGGGTAGCACCGCGATGCAGGTTTCTTGCCATCGGGGTCGATGACGTCAACTGCCTCGTACACAGGTCGCTTACCACAGGGGGAGTACGCCTGTGCACAACAGCAGGTCTCCACGGAAGCAGGGTCGGGTCCCTCATGCCATTGAGGGGCGCCCTACATCCGCAGGCGGGCATTTCGCACGCCTCCCTCCAGCACCCACCCCAAACTGGGCGTAAGAAGCAAGCACCAGAGGTTTCACAGTTGTGCCCTTTAAAGGATTTTTAGGCCCTTCTTAGGAGACGGCAGATCTGACTAGGATACTGCGCCGCTGTTCAGTAATTTCATATCATACCACACTTCTCTCCGTTTCGCAACTGGTTTTATGCAGAATATTCTGTATATTTTGACCTCCGCCGCAGCGTGCAGAAGTCTTAATAGAATTTTAACATAATCTTTATAAAGTATTGAAAACTATCTTGCCAAACGCGGAATGCTGTGGTATACTTGGTATACGTACCAAGGACACACAGTTTTTCACCGGAGGACAGCGCCGCGCTCTCCGGCACGCTGAATGTATCACGCTTTATCCATATCTCCTCGTGTAGATTTTAGGCAGAGAAACGGACAGACGCGAAAGCGTCTGTCCGTTTCTCATTTCTTATCGTTATTTCGCCAGCGCCTCGGCCCACTGGCCGTACTTTTCGATGTTGGCGTCACGCTCAGTGGCGTCCTTGCCCTGGGTCAGAATGTAGACCTTGATCTTCGGCTCGGTGCCGGAGGGGCGCACCAGAATGGTGGTGCCGTCCGCCAGCTCATAGCGCAGCACGTTGCTGCCCTTCAGCTCCATTTCGGATACCGCGCCGGTGGCGCAGTCCACCACGCTGCCGTCGGTATAGTCCTTGCGGCGGGCCACAGCCACGCCGGAGATCGCAGCGGGCGGATTCTGGCGCAGGGACTTCATCAGATTCGCCATCTTCTCCAGACCGTCCAGACCAGGCATCACCAGATTGTAGGTCTTTTCGCCGTACCAGCCGTACTTCCTGTACAGCACGTCCAGCGCGTCGTACAGGGTCATACCCTGAGTGGCGTACCACGCGGCCATCTCCGTCAGCAGCAGAGACGCGGTAACGGCGTCCTTATCCCGGACATAGTCGCCCAGCATGTAGCCGTAGCTCTCCTCATAGGAGAACACCACCTTGCCCTGACCGGCAGATTCCAGCTGGTTCTTCTTCTCGGCCATGAACTTGAAGCCGGTGAAGGTATCGTAGCAGGTGACGCCGTGGGCCTCGGCCACCTTGCGGGCCATCTCGGTGGTGACGATGGTTTTCAGCATCACGGGGTTTTTCGGCAGCTTGCCGCTGCGCTTCATGGCGCCGTACAGGTAATCGCTCAGCAGTACGCCGGTCTGGTTGCCGCTGACAGGCTGGAACTTGCCCTCCTTGTTGCGCACCATGATGCCCACGCGGTCGCTGTCCGGGTCGGTGCCCACGATGAAGTCGGCCTTCACCTTGTCGGCCAGCGCAATGGCCAGATAGAAGCCCTCGGGGTTCTCCGGGTTGGGAGACACTACCGTGGGGAAGTCGCCGTCGATGACCATCTGCTCCGGCACGCAGTGCAGATGCCTGATACCCAGACGGGTCAGAGCCTCCGGCACCAGCTTATAGCCGCAGCCGTGGAAAGGGGTATACACCACCTGGAAGGTATCCGCCACCTTGGCGACGGAATCGTAATCGTTGACCATATCCATGACATTTGCCATGAATTTGCGGTCGGTCTCGTCGCCCATGGTCTCGATGAGGCCCGCCTTGACGGCCTCGTCGAAGTCCATGCGCTTCACGCCGGTGAAGATGTCAATCTTCTCCAGCTCGGCGGCGATGGCGGCGGCGTGGTGGGGCGGCAGCTGCGCACCGTCCTCCCAGTAAACCTTATAGCCGTTGTATTCCTTGGGGTTGTGGCTGGCGGTGACGTTGATGCCCGCCTGGCAGCCATACTCCCGCACGGCAAAGCTCAGCTCCGGGGTGGGACGCAGAGACTCGAAGATCCGCACATGGATGCCGTTGGCGGCGCATACCTCGGCGGCGGCCCGGGCAAACTCCATGGAGTGGTGGCGGCAGTCCATGCAGATGGCCACGCCCCGCTTTTTGGCGTCCTCGCCCTCGGCGCAGATCACGTTGGCAAAGCCCTGGGTGGCCCAGCGGATCACGTACACGTTCATCTGGTGCAGACCCACCTTCATGGTGCCCCGCAATCCCGCCGTGCCGAACTCCAGCGGGCCGTAGAACCGGCTCTCGATCTCCTTTTCGTCCCCGGCGATGGACTGAAGCTCCTGCACCTCGTCCGCCGTCAGTGCGCCGCTATGCAGCCACTTTTCGTACTCATTCATGTAATTCAGCATCGTTTTCGTCCTCCTCTACCGCTTCCGCGTTCAGAATATTTTGCGCATCCTCCAGCATGGTCTGGGGCACATACAGCGACGCGCCGTAGCCGGAAAAGCCGTTGATGACCTTTCCTGCGCCGCCCTCTTTTTCGTAGTATTTGAAGCAGGGAATGCCGTAGGCCGCCAGCATGGAGATCATCATGTCGGACTCCGCCGGGGAGTCAAAGGTCTCCTTCAGCAGCACGGCCTTCACCTTTTCGCCGTTTTCCTCCAGCGGCCAGTCCAGCTTCCTTTTGTGGAAATGCCACCCGGAAGCACTGTCCTCCCAGAAATTCTGCGGCAGCTCCCCCTTGTTGAACCAATCAGTCAAAAATCCCATCACGAAACCTCCCTACGTCGTCATTTATGATAGCGCGTGCCCTCCGCGATCTGACACGCCCGATAGATCTGCTCCAGCAGCATCACCCGCGCCAGATGGTGCGGGAACGTCATAGGCGACATGCTCAGCCGCCAGTCTGCCTGCTTCTTCAGCGTTTCGTCCAAGCCGAAGCTGCCGCCGATCAAAAACGTCACCCGGCTCTTTCCCTCCAGCGCGAAGTCCGCCAGCTTTTTCGACAGTGCCTCGCTGGAGCAGGTCTTGCCCTCGATGCACATAGCCACCACCGCGCCGGCCTCCAGCTTCTGCCGGATGGCGTTGGCTTCCGCCGCCAGCGCCTTCTGGATCTCCGCAGGAGAGGGATCCTCTGGCAGACGGGTCTCCGGCAGCTCTATGACGTCCAGCTTGCAGTAGCGGCTCAGCCGCTTGATGTACTCCGCCGCCGCGTCGGCATAAAATTTTTCTTTCAGCTTGCCTACGCACAGCACGGTGATCCGCTGCATATGTCCCCCTCGTAAAAGTAACTCAGCGCCCGCCGGTATCGCCGGGCAGACGCTGAATATGGTGTTGCTTCTCAGCCGATACGGGCCTCGTCCTTTTCTGTTTCCGGTTCGTCCACCATGGAGATATCCGCGCCCACAGCCCGCAGCTTGCCCACGATATCCTCGTAGCCGCGCTCGATATACTGCACATGGCTGATCTCGGTGGTGCCATGAGCCGCCAGCGCCGCGATCACCAGCGCTGCGCCGGCCCGCAGATCGGGCGCCTGCACCGGTGCGCCGGTAAAGTGATCCACGCCCTCCAGCACGGCCACCTTGCCATCCACCTGAATGCGGGCGCCAAGGCGCTTCAGCTCATCCACATACTTGAAGCGGTTATTCCACACGCTTTCGGTAATAAGGCTGGTGCCGTCCGCCAGCGCCAGCACCGAGGCAATCTGGGGCTGCATATCCGTGGGGAAGCCAGGATACGGCATAGTCTTGACATTGGTACGCCGCAAACGGCCGTTACGGCGGATCAGCATTTCATCGCCGTTCTCCTCGATCTCCACGCCCATCTCCATCAGCTTGGCGCTAATGCAGTCCATATGCTTGGGGATCACGTTGCGGATCAGCAGCTCGCCGCCGGCGGCGGCCACGGCTGCCATATAGGTGCCCGCCTCGATCTGGTCGGGAATGATGGCGTAGCTGCCGCCGTTCAGGCGCTTAACACCGCGGATCTTGATAGAATCCGTGCCTGCGCCCTTGATATCCGCGCCCATAGAGTTCAGGAAGTTGGCCAGATCCACGATATGAGGCTCGCGGGCGGCATTTTCGATCACGGTGGTGCCTTCCGCCAGCGCCGCCGCCATCATGATGTTCATGGTGGCACCTACCGACACCACGTCCAGATAGATATTCGCACCGCGAAGATGGCCGTTTTTGTCCTTTGCGTTGATGTAGCCGCTCTCCACGGACACCTCTGCGCCCATGGCGGTAAAGCCCTTGATATGCTGGTCGATAGGCCGCACACCAAAGTCACAGCCGCCGGGCATAGCCACTGTCGCCTCGCCAAAGCGGCCCAGCAGCGCGCCCAGCAGGTAATAGCTGGCCCGGATACGCCGCGCCAGCTCATAGCTGGGGCGGGTGGAACGAATGGCGCGGCAGTCCAGCTCCACCGCATGGCGGTTCAGAATACGCACCTTTGCGCCCAGCTCGTCCAGAATGGAAAAAAACAGCGTTACATCGCTGATTTGTGGAATGTTTTCAATACGGCACACGCCGTCCACCATCAAAGCCGCAGGAATGATCGCCACCGCAGCATTTTTCGCGCCGCTGATGGTCACTTCGCCATACAGGGGACGGCCGCCGTTTACAATATACTTATTCAAAATTTGCACCCTCTCTTGATCCGACTTACATAAGGCCCGTGGGCAGCGGTCGGAATACCGTCGCCGGAAGCTCTGTCCGACGCTTATCATGCCCAGGGCGGAAAACTTCATACACCATATGATGTAGAAAGATAAATGCGCACGTACAGCATAAGTATAGCATAAATTTTTACAAAAGCAATATCAACGCCGTAATTTCTGCTGTTTTTTCAAAAGTCCCGTGTGAAAAGCGGAAGAAATGCCTTTTCATGAAAGTATGTTGTAATGTTCAAAAGAATATGCTATACTGTTAGATTGATATAATAGGAATCGTATGGGTATTTTTTTATGCTAGGAGGTCTTTTATCATGAAGATCGTAGTGTTATCCGGCGGCTTCTGCACCGAGCGCCATGTGGGACTGGTCAGCGGCAGCGGCGTGTGCCGCGCCCTGCGGGAAAAGGGTCATCAGGCCATTTTTGTGGATATGTTCATGGGGCTGGAGAATTATCAGGGCAAGCTGGAGGATATTTTTGACGCGCCTGACGGGCTGCTGGAAAAGGTGGCTATCGAGGAGACGGCCCCTGATCTGGAGGCTGTCCGGGCGGCGCGGCAGGACAAAAGCCCCTCCTTGCTGGGCAAGGACGTGCTGAAGGTCTGTGCCATGGCGGATGCGGTATTTCTGGCCATGCACGGCGCCAACGGCGAGGACGGCCGCATTCAGGCCACGCTCGATCTGCTGGGCGTACCCTACACCGGCTCCGGCTATCTGGGCAGCGCCATGGCCATGGATAAGGCCGTGACCAAGCGGATGATGGACTCGCTGGGCATCCGCACCGCCCCGTGGGTGGACGTACATTATAAAAAAGAGGATATTCCCCGCCTGACCCAAGAGCTGATGGTACCCTGCGCGGTGAAGATGGTCAATGGCGGCAGCTCCATCGGCATGGCTCTGCCGGACACCCGCGAGGAGCTGGAGAAGGCCCTCTATGACCTGCTGCCCTATGGTGGACATGTGGTGGTGGAGAAGAAGATCAAGGGCCGTGAAATTCAGATCGCCGTGCTGGGCGACACCTATCTGCCCGCCGTGGAGATCATCCCCAAGGGCGAATACTTCGACTATGTATGCAAGTACCAGAAGGACGGCGCGCAGGAGATCTGCCCCGCTCCTATCTCTGACGAGGAGTGGCGGCAGGTGGGCGAGATGGCCCTGAAGCTCCATCAGGGGCTGGGCCTGTCCGTCTACTCCCGCAGCGACTTCCTGCTGGACGACGAGGGCAAGGCGTGGTGTCTGGAGATCAACACCCTACCGGGCATGACGCCCACCAGCCTTGTACCGCAGGAAGCGGCACAGGTGGGGCTCAGCTACGCCGACCTGTGCGAGAAGATCGTGCTGGATTCCATCGAGGCCAGAAAGGCGGAATACAGATGATAGGCTGTACGGTACAGCAGCTGTGCAACGCCGTGGGCGGCACGCTGCTGCAGGAAAGCGGCGCGGTGGTGACAGAGGTCTCCACCGACAGCCGCAGTATCCCCGCCGGTGCGCTGTTCGTCCCGCTGGTGGGCGAACGGTTTGACGGACACGACTATCTGGACGCGGCGCTGGCAGGCGGCGCGGCAGGCTGTCTGACGGCAAAAAAGCCCATTTCCCTACTGGACGGAAAATTCTACATTCAGGTGCCCGACACGTTGAAAGCCCTGAAAGCGCTGGCAGCGTGGTATCGGGACAAATTCACTATCCCCATGGTGCAGGTCACCGGCAGCGCCGGAAAGACCACCACCAAGGAGATGATCGCCGCCGTGCTGAGTCAACGGTTTTCCACGCTGAAAACGCAGGCCAACTTCAACAACGCCATCGGCACCCCCCTGACGCTGCTGAACCTTGCGCCGGAGCATCAGGCTGCCGTCATCGAGACCGGCATGAACCACTTTGGCGAGATCCGCTACTTGGGCGAAATGGTGCGCCCCACCGTGGCCGTCATCACCAATGTGGGCGACGCTCATATCGAAAACCTGGGCGGCACGCGGCAGGGCATTTTGCAGGCCAAGTGCGAAATTTTCGAGAATTTACAGCCGGGCGGCCTTGCCGTACTGAACGGCGACGACGAGCTGCTGTCCGGTCTGACGCTGCCCTTTGAAACGGTGCTGTGCGGGCAGCATAAACGCTGCGGCGTTCGGGTCGCCAATGTGGCCGAGCATGGCATCGACGGCGTGACCTGTACCGTCACCACGGTGCGGGATGTATATGAGGTATCCATCCCTTCCCCCGGCGCGTACATGATCTATCCCGCCGCCATGGCCATCGCCATCGGCGAGCATCTGGGACTGACCAAGGCGGAGATGCTGGCGGGGATCGCCGCCTACCGCCCCGTAGGCAGCCGCATGCATCTGGTGCGGTGCAGCAATGACCGCATCATCATTGACGACTGCTACAACGCCAACCCCCAGGCCATGGCGGAGGCCTTGCGCATTCTGGCGCAGACGGAGCATCCCCGCCGCATGGCGGTGCTGGGCGACATGGGCGAGCTGGGCGACCTGACGGAGCAGGCTCACCGGGACATGGGCACGCTTGCCCGCACGCTGGGACTGAATACGGTGGTGGCCATCGGCCCCAAGGCCAAGGCCATTCAGGAAGCCGATCCCGACGCCCTGTGGTTCCCCACGGTAACGGAGGCCCTGCCCGCCATCCGGGCGGCGTTCACCGCCGGAACGGCGGTGCTGGTGAAGGCGTCTCACGCCATGCATTTCACCGATATTGTAAAGGATCTGGAAGCAACAGAGTAAATTTTTATGGTAGACATTTCTGTGAAGGACGTGGTAAAGTCCTTCGACCTGGAAAAGAAAATACTGGACGGCATCACCTTTCAGGTGGACACCGGTGAACGGGTCGGACTGCTGGGCAAGAACGGTGCCGGCAAGACCACGCTGTTCCGCCTGCTGACCGGCGAGCTGGAGCCGGACAGCGGCCAGATCGTCATTGCCACCGGACGGCGGGTAGGGCTGATCTCACAGATCCCCGTCTATCCCGCCGGGTACACGGTGGAGGACGTACTGGACTCCGCTTTTGAGCGGATGCAGGCATTGAAGGCGGAAATGGATCAACTGACCGACCGGATGGCAAAGGGCGAGAGCGATAACGCCATGCTGCGGCGGTACGACCACCTGACCGCCAGCTTCGAGGCGCTGGGCGGCTACGACACCGCCACTGCCAAGAACAAGGTGGCCAACGGCCTGTCCATCGGCGCGGACATGCGGCAGAAGCTCTTTGACCAGCTGTCCGGCGGCGAAAAGACCCGTGTGAATCTGGGACGGCTGATTCTGGAGGACACGGACATCCTGCTGCTGGACGAGCCGACGAACCATCTGGACTTGCAGGCCACGGAATGGCTGGAGGAGTATCTCCGCAAGTTCCACGGCACGGTGGTGGCCATCAGCCATGACCGGTACTTCCTCGACCGCACCGTGTCCCGCGTTATTGAGGTGCTGGACGGCAAGGCGGAGTTCTACAGCGGCAACTACAGCTTCTACGCCGTAGAGAAGGAGCGCCGCTATCAGGAGCGGATGAAGCAGTATCTGAAGGAGCAGGCCAAGATCCAGCAGCTGGAAAAGGCCGCTGAGCAGATGCACCTGTGGGCCTTTATGGGCAACGACGCCCTCCACAAGCGGGCCTTCAGCATGGAAAAGCGCATTGAACGCATGCGCACCACCGCCAAGCCCACCAAAGCCAAAAAGATGGACGCCCGCTTTGCCAGCCGGGAGTTTAAGGGCGACGAGGTGCTGCAGTTCCGGGGCGTGACGAAGGCCTTCGACCAGCGGACGCTGTTCTCCGACGTGTACCTACGGGTGGAGGGCGGCGAGCGCATCGCCCTCATCGGCGAGAACGGCACCGGCAAGACCACGCTTCTCAATATGCTGACAGGCCGCGAGAGCTGCGACGGCGGCTCCATCCGCTTAGGCCCGTCGGTAAAGTGGGCGTATCTGGAGCAGGTCATCCACTTCGACCACCCGGAGCGGAATCTGGTGGACACCATGCTGTACGCCAAGAAGAACATCACGCCCCAGAGCGCCCGGAACCGTCTGGCAGCCTATCAGTTTCAGGGGGAGGACGTGTTCAAATCCGTCAGCGTCCTGTCCGGCGGCGAACTGAGCCGCCTGCGGCTGTGCATGCTGATGGACGAGGAGATCAACTTCCTCATTCTGGACGAGCCCACCAACCATCTGGATATCGCCAGCCGGGAATGGGTGGAGGAGGCGGTGGAGGCCTTTGACGGCACGCTGCTGTTCGTCAGCCACGACCGCTACTTCATCAACCGCTTCGCCACCCGCATCTGGGAGCTGGCGGACGGCACCATCACCGACTATCCCATGGGCTTTGCCCAGTATCGTGCCACCAAGGCGGCGGAGCCGAAGCCGGAAAGCACAGCTCCGGTGAAAAAGGGCGACACCCGCCAGAGCCGCGGCAGCCGCAGTCAGCAGGCGGCGCGGCGGCAGCTGACCATCTGCGAAACGGCGGTGGCAAAGCTGGAAAAGGAGCTGGCGGCGCTGGACGAGGCCATGGCCGCCAACGCCTGCGACGCAGGCAAACTGAACGAGCTATTCACGCAGAAACAGGAGACGGAGGCCCGGCTGGAGCAGGAAATGTCCCGCTGGGAGGAGCTGTCCCTTGCATTGGAGGAATCTTGACTATGAGCGACGTATTGTGTATCTACTACTCATTCAGCGGCAACACCCGCCGGGCCATGAAGGAGATCGCCGACGCTGTGGGCGCGGAGATCGTGGCCATCGACGACGGCGCCGACCGCAACGGTTGGCGGGGCCGCCTGCGGGCAGGCAAGGACGCCATGCGCCGCACCACCGCACCCCTGAAGCCCTTTACCACCCAGCGGAATATCGAGGACTACAAGCTGGTGATCGTGGGCACCCCTGTGTGGGGCGGCCGCTGCTCCAGCCCCATCCGCGGCCTTTTGAAGCGCCGTGGTCTGGAGATGTCCCGCGTGGGGTATGTGCTGACCCGCAGCAGCAACCGCCGCTGCGAGAGCGTCTATGACCAGATGGATCTGTACACCGCCGAAAAGCACATTCTGGAGGTCTCTCTCCAGCCCGGCAGCGTAGGCTACACCTTCTGGCGGGACAAGTTCATCTCTGACGTGCAGAAGTATCTGGAGACCGGCCATGTTGGATAAGCTGCAAAAAATCGCGGAGCGTCTGGCAGAGGTGGAGCGGCAGCTGGCCGACCCGGCAGTATACAGTGACCGTCAGGCCATGACCAAGCTGAGCCGGGAGCAGAAAGAGCTGACACCGGTGGTGGAGGCCTATCGCGCCTACTCACGGGCCGAGGCCGATATTGCCGCCGCCACGGACATGCTGTCCGACCCCGAGCTGCGGGAGCTGGGACAGGAGGAGCTGACCGCCGCCAAGGCGGAGCGGGAGCGGCTGGAGGGCGAACTGAAGCGCCTGCTGCTGCCCCGTGACCCCAACGACGACAAGAGCGTGGTGCTGGAGATCCGGGCCGGTATCGGCGGCGAGGAGGGCGCGCTGTTTGCCGCCGACCTGCTGCGGATGTACACCATGTACGCCGAGCGCCGGGGCTTCACGCTGGACGTGGTGTCCCTCAACGAGACGGAGCTGGGCGGCGTGAAGGAAGCCGTGGCTACGGTGGAGGGCACGGGAGCGTTTTCCCGCCTGAAATTTGAAGCGGGCACCCACCGGGTACAGCGCGTGCCGGAGACCGAGTCCTCCGGCCGCATCCAGACCTCCGCCGCCACCGTGGCCGTCATGCCCGAGGCGGAGGAGGTGGAGTTCTCCATCGACCCCAAGGACTTGCAGATCGACACCTACCGCTCCAGCGGCGCAGGCGGCCAGCACGTCAACAAGACGGAGTCCGCCATCCGCATCACCCACCTGCCCACCGGCACGGTGGTGGAGTGTCAGGACGAACGCAGCCAGCACAAGAACCGGGAGCGGGCCATGAAGATCCTGCGCTCCCGTCTGTATGAAGCGGAGCAGGAGCGGCAGAACGCCGCCATCGCCAAGGAGCGGAAGTCCCAGGTGGGCACCGGCGACCGAAGCGGCAAGATCCGCACCTATAACTTCCCCCAGAACCGGGTCACCGACCACCGGCTCACCGGGGACAACAAGAATTTTAATATCGCCGCCATCATGAACGGCGATCTTGACCCCCTGATCGACGCGCTGACCCTGAATCAGCAGGCGCAGCGGTTGCAGGAGGGCGCAGAATAAGAAAGGAGCAAATCATCATGTTAGCACCTATGAAAACGCAGTACGACAAGTCCGGCCCCACTCTGGTCAAGGCCATGAAGAAGCGGCAGTTTGACGCCTACTATTGCTCCACCGCCGAGGAAGCCGTGGAAAAGGTGCTGGAGCTGATCCCCGCAGGCGATGTGGTCAGCTGGGGCGGTGTGGCCACCGTGGATCAGCTGGGCATCAAGGATCGTCTGCGCCAGCGCAATCAGCCTCTCATCGACCGGGACACCGCCAAGACCCCTGACGAACGCATGGACATGCTGCGTCAGGCTCTGACCTGCGACACCTTCCTCATGAGCAGCAACGCCATCTCCGAGGATGGTCAGCTGGTGAACATCGACGGCATGGGCAACCGTGTGGCCGCCCTGTGCTTCGGCCCCAAGCAGGTGATCGTAGTGGCCGGTATGAACAAGGTGGCCGGCGATCTTGACAGCGCCATGTCCCGTGCCCGCCACATTGCCGCTCCCGCCAACGTGCAGCGCTTCGACGTCAAGACCCCCTGTGCCGTCACCGGACAGTGCGGCAACTGCACCAGCCCCGACTGCTGCTGCGCCCAGATCGTCACCACCCGGTTCTCCAAGATCCCCGGCCGCATCAAGGTGGTGCTGGTGGGCGAAGTATTAGGACTTTAACTCCCTAAAAGGGGAGATAAATCCCCCCTTTTGATTCCCCCTCACCCAGTTGACCTCGGTCACTGGGTGTCGCCGCCCAAGGCGGCTGAGTCTTTGGATTTTTCTGACGCACATGTCGTCAGAAAAATGAATTGGAATCACTCCGTTCAACTACGATGGAAAGAAGAATCACCTTGCAAACACAAATTTTCCACCCTGAAAAGGACAAAAACGCCATCGCGGAAGCCGCCGCCATATTGCGGCGGGGCGGTTTGCTGGGCATCCCCACGGAGACCGTGTACGGTCTCGGAGCCGATGCCCTCAACGAAACGGCGGTGCTGCATATTTTTGAGGCAAAGGGCCGCCCTCAGGACAACCCTCTGATCTTGCATGTCCCCGGCGCGGACTGGCTGGAGCGGTACTGCCGCGATATTCCGCCGGAGGCCTACGCGCTGGCGGAGCGCTTCTGGCCGGGGCCGCTCACCATGATCCTGCCCCGCCGGGACAATGTGCCCCTACGCACCACCGGCGGACTGGACACCGTGGGCGTCCGCTGCCCCGACCACCCCATGACGCTGGCCATCATCCGTGAGTCCGGCATCCCCGTGGCCGCACCCAGCGGCAACACCTCCGGACGGCCCAGCCCCACCACTGCCCAGCATATGCTGGAGGACATGGACGGCAAGATCGACGGCATCGTGGACGGCGGCCCTTGCTCTGTGGGGGTGGAAAGCACCATCATCGACCTGACGGTGACGCCGCCCCGACTCCTCCGCCCCGGCGGACTGCCGTTGGAAGCGCTGGAGGAGGTGCTGGGCGAGGTTGCCGTGGACAAGGCCGTGCGGCAGAAGCTCTCAGACGGCGAACAAGCCAAGGCGCCCGGCATGAAATACCGCCACTACGCCCCCAAGGCACCCGTCACCGTCATCACCGGCACGCCCGGCGCTTCTGCCGCCTACATCGCCGCCCACCTGACGCCGGACAGTGGCGTCATCTGCTTCGATGAATACGCGCCGCTGTTTGACGGACATATCATCCACCGTCTTGGCCCCGCCGCCGACAAGCTGGCTCAGGCTCAGCATGTATTCGACGCGCTGCGCACCTTCGACGACACGAACGTGCCGGAGATTTTCGCCCAGTGCCCCGACGAGGGCGGGCTTGGGCTTGCCGTCAGCAACCGTCTGAAGAAGGCAGCGGGCTTTCATGTGATCGAAGCGCCCCGTCCGCTGGTGGTTGGCATCACCGGCCCCACCGGTGCGGGCAAGACCAGCGCTCTGCGTGCGCTGGAGCAGCTGGGTGGCTACGTGCTGGACTGCGACTCCATCTATCATGAAATGCTGCGCACCGACACCGGTCTGCGCGGCGCCATTACCGCCGCTTTCGGGGACGTATTCACCCCCGGCGGCCAGCTGGATCGGCAGAAGCTGGGTACGCTGGTGTTCGGCGACGCGGCGCAGCTGGAGCGGCTGAACGCCATCATTTACGACCAGCTGCCCTGTGAGCTGGAGCGCCGCATGGCCGCCTCCCCCGCGCCCATCATCGGCATCGACGCCATCAATCTGGTGGAGTCGGGCCTCTCCAAGCTGTGTGACCGGACGCTGGCGGTCATCGCCCCGGCGGAGAATCGCATTCGCCGCATCATGGCGCGGGACGGCATTCTGGAGGAATACGCCCGGCTACGGATTGCCGCCCAAAAGGACGATGATTTCTACCGCACCCACTGCACCGACGTGCTGGTGAACACCTCCGCCACACCGGAGGACTTTCAGGCGGCGGCGCTGGACTTTTTCCGGAAAATTGCCCGCCAATAGCGCTATTTCAGGCAAACGCAACCGCTGGTTGACAGATCTCCAAGCCCGCTTTCTGGCATGCAAACGCAAGATCAGGTATGCTATCCACAACAAAAGCGCTGCGGCGCATCTCAAATTCAGGAGGATTTCATTATGATCTTAGCGGATAAAATTATGACACTGCGGAAGAAGACCGGTTGGTCGCAGGAGGAGCTGGCGGCGCAGCTGAACGTCAGCCGCCAGTCGGTGTCCAAGTGGGAGGGCGCACAATCTATCCCCGATATGGATAAGGTGGTGCAGATGAGCCGCCTGTTCGGCGTCACCACCGACTTCCTATTGAAAGACGAGCTGGAAATGGAGGAACACACTCAGAGTACTCCCATTGACGAGCCTCCGCTGCGGCGGGTCACCATGGAGGAGGCCTCCGCCTATCTGGCGCTGCGTCGGGAAGCCGCGCCGAAGATGGCGCTGGCTACCTGCCTGTGCATTCTCTCCCCTGTGGCCTTGCTGATGCTGGCGGCCATGAGTGAATTCGCCCGGTTCGGCATCTCCGAAAACGCCGCGGCCGGTATCGGCCTGTGCGTGCTGCTGGTGCTGGTAGCCATCGGCGTAGCGCTGTTCCTCACCTGTGCCGCCAAGGTTCGGGACTTCGACTTTCTGGAGAAAGTCCCCTTTGAAACGGAGTACGGCGTCAGCGGCATGGTAAAGGAGCGCCGGCAGGAGTTTTCCGCCACCTACAGCCGCCTGAACATTACCGGCACGGTGCTGTGCATCCTGTCGGCGGTGCCGCTGTTCGTCGCCATGTGCCTGTTGGCCGACGATGTCATCTACGTGGCGGCAGTGAGCCTGCTGCTGATGATCGCCAGTATCGGCTGCGCGGCCTTCGTCTATGGCGGCACCATCCAAAGCGCCATGGATCGGCTGCTGGAGGAGGGCGACTACACCCGCCAGCAGAAGTCCCGCCGCAGCATCAAGGGCGCGGTCAGCACCGTCTACTGGCTGCTGGTGACGGCCATCTTCATGTGGTACACCTTCGGCCCCTCCGGCAACGGGCAGGCCAAGTGCAGCTGGTTCATCTGGGCCATCGCCGGTGTGGTGTACGCCGCGGTGATGGTGGTGATGAATCTGATCCAGCGGTCAAAGAAGTAAACGCAAGCTGTTCAAAGGGCGGCCGGTCAAACCGGCCGCCCTTTTCTTTCAGAAAATTCGCCGTTTTTTGAAAAAAGGTCTTGCAAAACGAAAAGGAATCGGTTATAATATTTCCGTTCTAAAAAATATGCACCTTTAGCTCAGTTGGTAGAGCACCTGACTCTTAATCAGGGTGTCCAGGGTTCGAGTCCCTGAAGGTGTACCAAAGCTACAGTGCATCCTAAACTTTGCCAATCGGCTTTCAGCCGATTGGTCAGGGACTCGGTGCTGTAAAACCTGTCACCGGCAGCTTTTACTTAGCACCGACTGAAGGTGTACCATAGAAGATCACCGACCCAATCGCCGGTGATTTTCTATACGGCCCGTTGGTCAAGTGGTTAAGACAGAGGCCTCTCACGCCTTTAACATCGGTTCGAATCCGGTACGGGTCACCACAAAAGCTGCCGCGACATGTGTCACGGCAGCTTTCCTTTTTCTTACAAGTGAACGTTGCAAATCCCGGCAATGTCAAGTATAATCGTGATGCATCTTCTGAAAATGGAGGTATCCCCATGAAAACCTTGTATCTGGACTGCGGTATGGGTGCGGCTGGCGATATGCTGACCGCTGCGCTGCTGGAGCTGACGCTGGATCGTGACGCAGCGCTGGCGGAATTGAACGCCATCGGCATCCCCCATGTGACCTACAGTTATGAAACGGTATCCCGCTGTGGGATACGCGGCACCCATATGTCGGTGAAGGTGGACGGGCAGGAGGAATCCGATGCCATGCACCACCATCACCATCACGAGGATCACCATCACAGTGTACTGGAGCAGATCGCCCATATGGTCGGCCATCTTGCCCTGCCGGAAGCGGTGAAGCAGGACATTCTGGCAGTGTATCAGCTTCTGGCGGAGGCCGAGAGCCGCGTCCACGGCGTACCTGTCACGCAGATCCATTTTCACGAGGTGGGCACCATGGATGCGCTGGCGGACATTGCCGCCGTGTGTCTGCTGCTGCACCGGCTCGGGCCGGAGCAGATCATCGCTTCTCCCGTCTGCACCGGCAGCGGTCAGGTGCGGTGCGCCCACGGACTTCTGCCTGTTCCCGCACCGGCCACGGCGCTGCTGCTGCAGGGCGTTCCCGTCTACAGCGGCACGATCCGGGCGGAGCTCTGCACTCCTACCGGCGCCGCACTGCTGAAGCATTTCGTCACCCGCTTCGGCGAAATGCCTGTGATGACGGTCAACACAGTAGGCTACGGCATGGGAACCAAGGAATTTGACACCGCCAACTGCCTTCGCGCCTTCTGGGGTGAAACGGAGAACACCGACAATCAGGTGTGGGAGCTGAACTGCAATCTGGACGACATGACGGCGGAGTCCATTGCTTTCGCCATGGAGGTACTGCTGCGGGCCGGAGCGCTGGACGTGTGGGCCGCGCCCATCACCATGAAGAAGTCCCGCCTCGGCACGCTGCTGACCGTTCTGTGCCGTCCGGCGAACAGGGAGGAAATGGCGGCGCTGCTGCTGCGCCATACCACCACCATCGGCGTGCGGGAGCATGCCTGCCGCCGGTATACGCTGTCACGCACAGCAGGCGTGACCTCCACCCCTTACGGCGACGTGCGGTACAAGACCTCTCAGGGCTACGGGGTGACGCGGACGAAATACGAATACGAGGATCTGGCCCGGATCGCCGCTGACCACAAGCTTTCGCTGGCGCAGGTACAGGCCATACTGAAGGATATTCAACCGGAATAACAAGCAAACCCGTGAGACACGTTTGTGTCTCACGGGTTTGCTTGTTATCTCAGCCGATATTGATATCCGCCACAGAATAGACGGCGGCCTTGCCGCTCATCTTGATGCGCTCGCCCATCTGAGTGCAGTACAGGGTGCCGCCTCTGGGGCTGGCCTGATAGGCCACCAGACTGTCCTTGCCCAGCGCCTTCACCCAATAGGGCACGATGTGGCAATGGCCGGAGCCGCAGACGGGATCCTCCGCCACGTTGCACTTGGGTGCGAAGCTGCGGGACACACAGTCCACATCCTTGCCCGGCGCGGTGGCGTGCAGCAGCAGGCCGTCCAGTGCCCGCACCTTCTCCTGATCCACCGTCATATGGCGCACCGTCTCCTCGTCGTCAAACACGCACAGCAGGTCGCGGCCCATATAGGCGGCTTTTGGCATAGCGCCGTTCATGGCGTCGGCCATAGCCTGCGTCACCGGAACGCTTTTCAGCTCGTAGGCGGGGAAATCCATCTCATACAGGTCGCCCCGGCGCACCACCGTCAGGTCGCCGGACAGGGTGGTAAAGGTGATCTCCGTCAGCTCCGGCGCCACAAAGGTCATGATAGCGCAGGCCGTACCCAGCGTGGCATGGCCGCACAGGTCGATCTCGCCGCCGGGGGTGAACCACCGCAGATGGTACTTCTCCCCCTCCTTCACGGCAAAGGCCGTTTCGGACAGGTTATTCTCGATGGTAATGGCCATCATGGTCTTTTCATCCAGCCAACGATCCATCACACAGATGGCGGCGGGATTGCCCGCAAACACATGGTCGGTAAACGCGTCAACAACATACTGGCGCATGAGAGATCACTCCTTCTTTTGTGATAGCCACAGTATAACACACTCTTAACGCACCCTCAACCGCCGTTTTCGCCGTTACGCCTGCGCTTTCCGGCACTCGTCGGTGATCTCCCGCTTCAGCTGCTGCATCTGCGGAGCGCTCAGGTCGCGGGGGTACGGCTCGCCCGACAGGTCGAATTCCCAAACGGTGCTGTCCGAATGCATGACGATGATCTTCTGGCCCAGCAGCACCGCTTCGTCCAGCTGATGGGTCACCAGAATGATGGTGCGGGGCATTTTCTGCTGGATGCCCAGCAGCTGGGTTTGCAGCTCCTCCCGCGTCAAAAAGTCCAGCGACGCGAAGGGCTCGTCCATCAACAGCAGCTCCGCCTGCCCCGCCAGCACTCTGGCAAGGCCCAGCCGCTGCTTCATGCCGGTGGACAGCTCCACCGGGGTCAGGTCGGCATAGTCCTCCAGCCCTACCAGCCGGACAAAATCCCGCGCCTTTTCGTAGCGCTCCTCCGGCGTCTTGCCTACGCCGCAGGCCATGGCCACGTTGCGCTGCACGTTCGTCCAAGAGATCACATAGGGCTCCGGACTGAGCATGGCGCTGTGCCAGCCCTCCGGCATCGCGATCTCTCCCGCGTCCGGCTGCTCCTTCCCCGCCAGCAGCTTCAGCAGCGTGCTTTTTCCGCAGCCGCTGCGCCCCACGATCACCGTCAGCTGTCCCACCGGAAAGGACAGTGACAGATCCTTCAGCACCTGCCGCGTGCGGCTCTCGCGTGTCTGTCCGGTCAACACCACCTCCGTGCTGTAGGAGGTATAGGATTTATCCACATGCTTCAGCGTTACTGCATCCATATCATTGCCTCATTTTCTCAAATTCGGTTGCTATTGTACCAAATCCCCACCGAAAATACAAGCCCGGCCGCAGAAGCGAAAAACGCCTGTCCCCCTCGCATCCAGAAAAAATTTTTTTTGCAAAAAACGTGCACATTTCTTCCCCGCTTTTCATTGTTAAAAAAAACACATTCTCTACTTTTTGGAACTTTTGCACAATTTTATTCATCTTCATCTATCTAAATCGCCGAAGAAAAAGGTTGACAATTGCCAAATTCTGCGGTACATTATTGCAATATTTTACAAAGGAGGTCCCTACGCATGATCGTACATTACAACCTTTTGAAGCTGACAAGAAACGCGGATGTGACCGAAATTTATTTCCGCTGCCGCAAGATCTACGCAGAGCTGGAGCTGGCGCTTCCCTTCCTGCACAACGCAGAAGTATACCGCTGCGAGACAGCACGAGATTCCAATGCGGATATCATGATGGCCGTCCATCTGGACGGACCGGAATATTTGAACGACTTTCTCCATCACCCAAAGTATCTGGCGCTGGTGGACGATATCAAGGACTATGTGATGGACTCCATGGCCTTCGACGGAAAAGAAGCCTGCTGAAACAGCATAATGGCAAAAAAATACCCGGATGTGATCCGGGTAATTTTTTTATCGGTTCAGCTGTGGCCCTCGGCGGTGAGCACTGTCGAGGTATAGCGCATAAGCTTTCCCTTATCATATCGAAGAAGCCATTCACTGTCAAGAATGATTCGACAAGGCCCTTGCGAAATCCGGCAATATCCCACAAGCCATTTGCAGCACGACACAGGAAATATGATTTTGGCGCTGCTGCTTTTGTCTTGGAGCCGCTTTTTATTATCGCGCAAAAGGAGGATAATTGGTCAAATTTTCTTTCTTTTCTCTTACCTTTTCCCCGAAATTTTGTCACTTTTGTTTCGCTTTACACTTGCATTTTTTCCCGTCTTGTGATATGTTACAGTCATGAAGTTGGTGGACTTAAACCACCCGTAAATCGAAAAATCAGGAGGTAATTTACAATGAAGAAACTTGCTATGTTTGCCGCCGGCGTGTTGTTCGGCACCGCCGGTATCAAGCTGCTCAGCAGCAAGGACGCCAAGAAGGCCTATACCCACACCACCGCCGCCGTGCTGCGGGCCAAGGACAGCGTGATGAAGACCGTCACCACTGCCCGTGAGAACGTGGAGGACATTTACTCTGACGCCAAGGCCATCAACGAGCAGCGCGCCGAGGACGAGGCCGCCGCCGTTGTGGAGGACACTTCCGAGGAAGAAGCCACCGCTGAATAACCATGAAATGCACAATTCTCCATGAATCCGCCGGGCGTCTGCGGGTGCACATGCAGTGCGCCCGGATGACGCTGCATCAGGCGGACGTACTGGAATACTATCTGCGCAATGTGCCCGGCGTAACGGAGGTCAAGGTCTATGACCGGACGCAGGACGCCGTGGTGCTTTATTCCGCGCAGCGCGGCGCAGTCATCGCCGCGCTGGCCGCTTTCTCTTTCCCCAAGGCCGAGACTATGGATCTGGTGCCGGAGCACACCTCCCGCGCTTTGAACCGGGAGTTTGAGGACAAGCTGGCCATGACCGTCATGCGGCGGTGCATCTCCAAGCTGTTCCTGCCGGTGCCCATCACCACGGCGCTGTCTATTCTCCGCTCGGTGAAGTACATCAAGGAGGGACTGAAAGCGCTGTGGCACGGCAAGCTGTCCGTGGCAGTGCTGGATGCTACCGCCGTGACGGTGTCCATCGCACGGGGTGACTTCTCCACCGCTGGGTCGGTCATGTTCATGCTGCGGCTGGGCGAGATACTGGAGGAGTGGACTCACAAGAAATCCGTGGCCGATCTGGCCGGAGCCATGAGCCTGAACGTGGATCATGTATGGCTTCAGGTGGGCGATACCGAGGTACTGACCCCCATCTCCGACATCAAGGCGGGCGACTGCGTGATCGTCCGTACCGGTAGCCTGATCCCGCTGGACGGCAAGGTGATATCCGGCGAGGCTATGGTGAATCAGGCCTCCATGACCGGCGAATCCATGCCTGTTCCCAAGCGGCCCGGCAGCTATGTCTATGCCGGAACCGTGGCCGAGGAGGGCGAATGCGTTATCTGCGTGGACAAGGCGTCCGGCGGCGGCCGGTACGACCGCATCGTTCACATGATTGAGGAGTCGGAAAAGCTGAAATCCACTGCCGAGGACAAGGCCGCCCGTCTGGCCGACCGTCTGGTGCCCTATACGCTGGGCGGCACGGCGCTGACCTATCTGCTGACCCGCAACATCACCAAGACGCTGGCGGTGCTGATGGTGGACTTCTCCTGCGCGCTGAAGCTGGCCATCCCCATCGCGGTGCTGTCCGCCATGCGTGAGAGCACCAGCCACCACATCTCCGTCAAGGGCGGATGTTTTCTGGAGGCCGTGTCAAAGGCCGACACCATCGTGTTCGACAAGACCGGCACCCTCACCTACGCCACCCCCAAGGTGGCCCAGATCATCACCTTCGGCGACTATAAGGAGCCGGATATGCTGCGGCTGGCTGCGTGTCTTGAGGAGCACTATCCCCACTCCATGGCCAATGCCGTGGTGGAGGAAGCCAAACTGCGTGGTCTTTCCCACGAGGAGTACCATTCTCAGGTGCAGTACGTGGTGGCCCACGGCATTTCCAGCATGGTCGAAGGCAAATCGGTGCTGATTGGCAGCGCCCACTTCGTATTTGAGGACGAGGGCTGCCATATCCCGGAGGGTGATCAGGAGAAATTCGACAACCTGCCGGAAGCCTATTCCCACCTGTACCTGTGCATCGCCGGAGAACTGGCCGCCGTGATCTGCGTCTATGATCCCTTGCGGAAGGAGGCTCGTGCTGCCGTACAGGCGCTGCACGACTGCGGCATCTCCAAGGTAGTGATGATGACCGGCGACAACCGCAAGACCGCCAAGGCTGTGGCCCGGCAGGTAGGCGTGGACGCCGTATTCGCGGAGGTTCTTCCGGAGGACAAGGCCGCCTTTATCCGCGAGGAAAAGGCAAAGGGTCGCACCGTCATCATGGTGGGCGACGGCGTGAACGACTCCCCTGCCCTGTCGGAAGCCGACGCGGGTATCGCCATTTCCACCGGCGCCGCCATCGCCCGTGAGATCGCCGATATCACCATCGCGTCGGAGGATCTGTTCGAGTTGGTGACGCTGCGGAAGCTCAGCGAGGCGCTGATGGTCCGTATCCACCGGAACTACCGGTTTATCGTGGGCTTCAACTTCTCGCTGATCGTGCTGGGTGTGGCAGGCATTCTGCCGCCTACCACCTCCGCCCTGCTGCACAATATGTCCACGCTGGGCATCAGCCTGAAAAGCATGACCAATCTGCTGCCCGACGGCGAAAAAAAGTAAGTACATACGAAAAAAGACCTTCGGCAGTGCCGAAGGTCTTTTTTTCATGTCATACGGTTTTCTTTTTATAGCCGCAGTCGCAGTACGGCCCGCCGGATGCCAGCGTGTACTGCCGCACGAAATTCGTCACGCCGCCCGCCTCGCTCATGGTGTAGTCCAGATGGCACATGGCCGGGGTCAGATCGTACAGGCCCAGCTTTTTCAGCAGCGTACAGATGCCGCACTGGGTGAACCGGCCCTCGTAGCCGCCGTCAGCGCCGAACCAGATGGTGTCTCCGGTAAAGAGATACTTGTCATCGATGAGATACACCATGTGTCCCCAGGTATGGCCGGGGACAAGGAAGCACTCAATTTTAATGCCGTCGATATCCATGATCTGACCGTCCCGCAGCAGCACCTTTTCATTGTTGATGATCACCTGCGGCAGCTTGTACAGATGATAGATGACCTTGCGGCGGGTTTCGCCGGTCAGATACTTGTTCTCTGTCTCGCCTATGTACAGCGTGGCGTCCCGGAACAGACCGGGACTGTCGGCCTCCACCGCACCCACGTGGTCGGTGTCCTGATGGGTAATGAGAATGTGGCGGATGGACTTGGGGTCGATGCCCAGCCAGCCCATTTTCTCCGCCAGCCGGTCATAGTTGTACCCGGCATCGATCATGATGGTGGCATCGCCCTTCCGGTAAAAGAAGATGTTGGCCACCCACTCCCGCACACAGGCCACATTCTGGTCGATCCAGCCGGTATTCAGCGGCTTGAAGATCTCCTTGCCGCGATACATCCGGCTCATTTCCTTTCGCTGGAACTCTGTCGCTTTCTTTGACATGGCGTCACCCTCCTGTCTATGTTTCCGGCGATTAGCGCCGTCTAACTCTTAGTCAAAAAGAAGCGGTTAGCGCTGTCTAACCACCGGTGCTATTGTAATGCCCGCGGCGAAAAATGTCAAGGCAGCCACGGCATGCAGCAGGCAAAACTTTGTTCAAACGTGCCGGAATGGTGGAAAACTAGGCAATTCCCCCTCAAGTGAACAAAAACTGTTCATCGGGTGTTTTCTGTCCATTGAAAAAACACGGTCATCGATGTATGCTTTCCTCATCAAGAAGAAAACATAAAGCAATGAACTTACAGGAGGTTTTACTATGTATTATTCCAGTGGTAATTATGAAGCGTTTGCCCGCCCCAAGAAGCCGGAGGGCGTGGATCAGAAATCCGCCTATATCGTGGGCAGCGGCCTTGCGGCCCTGACCGCCGCCTGCTATCTGGTGCGGGACGGCCAGATGAAAGGTGAGCACGTCCACATTCTGGAGAAGGGCAACCTGCCCGGCGGCGCCTGCGACGGCTATAAGTTCGAGAATCTGGGCTACGTCATGCGGGGCGGCCGGGAAATGGACAACCATTTCGAGGTCATGTGGGATCTGTTCCGCTCCATCCCCTCCATCGAGACGGAGGGCGTCAGCGTGCTGGACGAGTACTATTGGCTCAACAAGGAGGATCCCAACTACTCCCTGTGCCGCGCCACCGTCAACCGCGGGCAGGATGCCCACACCGACGGCAAGTTCGATATCTCCGACAAGGGCGCTATGGAGATCATGAAGCTGTTCTTCACCCCCAACGAGGACTTGCAGGACAAGAAGATCACCGACTTCTTCGATGACGAGGTGCTAAACTCCAACTTCTGGCTGTACTGGCGCACTATGTTCGCCTTTGAGAACTGGCACAGTGCGCTGGAGATGAAGCTCTATATCCAGCGGTATATCCACCACATCGGCGGACTACCCGACTTCACCGCCCTGCGCTTCACCAAGTACAACCAGTATGAGTCCATGATTCTGCCCATGGTGAAGTATCTGGAGAGCCACAATGTCCAGTTCCACTACGGCGTGCAGGTCACCAACGTGGAGTTCGACTGCTCTGACCCGAAGCACAAGCTGGCCAAGCGCATCGACATCATCGAGAACGGTGAGGCCGGCGGCATCGACCTGACGGAGAACGATCTGGTGTTCATCACCAACGGCGGCTGCGTGGAGAACTCCTCCATGGGCAGTCAGGACAAGCCCGCCGCCTACAACACCGAACTGAAAGAGGGCGGCGGCTGGGATATGTGGCGCAAGATCGCCGCTCAGGATCCTTCCTTCGGCCATCCCGACAAATTCTGCCATGACCCGGAGCAGACCAACTGGATGAGCGCCACCGTGGAGACGCTGGACCAAAAGATCATCCCCTATATCAAGAACATCTGCAAGCGGGATCCCTTCACCGGCCATGTGGTCACCGGCGGCATCGTCACCGTGAAGGACTCCAGCTGGCTCATGAGCTGGACCATCAACCGCCAGCCCCAGTTCCGGGATCAGCCCAAGGATCACTGCCTGGTGTGGGTGTACTCCCTGTTCACCGACAAGCCCGGCGACTTCGTGAAGAAGCCCATGCGGGAATGCACCGGCAAGGAGATCTGCATGGAGTGGCTGTACCACATCGGCGTGCCGGAGGATCAGATCGCCGAGCTGGCGGAGAACAGCGCCAACACCGTGCCGGTCATGATGCCGTATATCGACGCGTTCTTCATGCCCCGCGCCTACGGCGACCGGCCCAACGTGGTGCCCGACGGTAGCGTGAACTTCGCCTTCCTAGGCCAGTTTGCCGAGACGCCCCGGGACACCATCTTCACCACCGAGTATTCCATGCGTACCGGCATGGAGGCCGTGTACACCCTGCTGAACGTGGATCGCGGTGTGCCGGAGGTCTGGGGCAGCGTGTACGACGTCCGTGACCTGCTGAACGCCACCGTGAAGCTCCGGGACGGCAAGAAGGCCACCGACATGGAAATGGGGCTGGTGGAGAAGCTGGCCGTAAAGAAGGCGCTGGACAAGCTGGAGGGCACCGACATTGAGAAGCTGCTGAAGGAATATCACGTGATCTAAGCTCATTTACGCGAAAAAACGGTACGCAAAGCGTACCGTTTTTTTGCGCTTACAGTGCCTTGGTATAGCGCCGGATGGCAAAAATCGTATAGACCGCCGTCAGCAGCTCCGTGACCGGCATGGCGAACCACAGGGAATCCGGGCCGGTCAGCACCGGCAGCAGCAGGATCAAAATGCCGCTGATGACCAGTCCCCGCGCCACCGAGACTATCAGCGCCGCCCGTGGCTGCATGATGGACTGGAAGTAGTAGGTAGAGAAGATATTGAGGGGCAGCAGCAGGAAGGACAGTGCGTAGACCCGGATGATGGCCGGGGCGATCGCCAGTATCTCCGGCGTAGGGCTCATGAATACCCGGATATAAAGGTTGGGTGCGGCAAAACTCAGCGCCGTCCAGAATAACGCGAAGGCCGCCGTGGTGTACAGGGCCAGCCGCAGCGTCTCACGGATGCGGCTTCCCTTCCCCGCGCCGTAGTTGGTGGAGATGATGGGCTGCACCGCCTGTCCCACGCTGTAGGCGCAGCACTGGACAACGGTGCTGACATTGATGATGGGGCCGTACACCGCCAGCGCATCGCTGCCCAGATAGCGCATGATCTGGCGGTTGAACAGCACCGTCAGGATACCCATAGCCACATCAATGAAGAACGAGGAAAAGCCCGACACCGTGATCTCCCACAGCTTGCGGGGCAGCCGCTCCACCCGCACCAGCCGCAGCGTGTTCCGGCGGCGCAGAAAATGGGTCATCAGCACCAGAAAGGAAATAACAGAGCCGATGGCCGTGGCCAATCCCGCGCCGTAGATGCCCATATCGCAGGGGAACACGAAGAAGTAGTCGCCGAACACGTTGAAAATACCGCCGGACAGCACGCCCAGTGTGGCAAGGCCCGGATCGTCGTCGTTCCGCAGGAACGCCGCCAGCATCTGGTTAAACAGGAAGAAGGGGAACACATACTTGATGGGGGCAAGATACCGCTGGGCCAGCGCCAGCAGCGATTCGTCCGCACCGAAGAAGGTCAGCAGCGGTCTTTCAAAAAACAGCAGTCCCAGCCATGCCAGCACCGCCAGCAGCACGGAGCCGATCACGGCGGCGGTGAAATACTGGTTCTCTCCGCCGTCGCCGCAGGTACTGCTGCCCCGCCAGGCGCTGAAGATGACGCTGCCGCCGATACCGGTCAGCAGGCCGAGGCTGTAGATCACGTTCCACACCGGCGCCACCACCGCCAGAGCCGCCGTGCCATCCGGCCCCTGATACTGGCCCACCATGGCCATATCCACCATGCCGTAAATGCTGGAGATCAACGCACTGCCAAAGGCGGCGGACAAGTATTTGAAGTACAAAGGCTTGATCTTACCGTTGAGAAGATCCATACTCGTTCACTCTCCTTTTCCATGAATACGCAAAAAAGCCGGACAAGGACAGGCATCTCAGCCTGCGCCTTATCCGGCTGCCGTTTCTCTGAACGACTCGCCCTCCGAGCGATCAAGCGGTATGGTAGCATATGCCCCAGGAAATGTCAAGAGGCAGTTTCTTGGCAGAATGCATCCCACGCGCACTTCTTTACAGATTCTTAACTCGACTGACCGGTGGTTTTCTGGTATACTATCCTCAATTTACAACAAAGGAGGAGTCGCGTTTATATGGATACTGACGGCGGTGACTATCCGGGTAATCATCTGAACTGCCATCTGTTTTTGCCAGCATATCTGCGCTGCGTCTCGTGGGGCAGACGTGCTTTTTTGCGCTTATAGCGACATTTTCATCTACTAACACAAGGCAAACAGACGACAGAAAAGGAGTTACTTATATTGTCAACCACAACTTGTATCGTTATCATGGCGGTATGTCTGGCGCTTTCCGCCTATTGTTCGGCCACGGAAACGGCCTTTTCCTCCGCCAACACCACCCGACTGCGGACGCTGGCGGAAAAGGGCAGCGGCAACGCGGCGCTTGCGCTGAAGCTGCTGGAGCAGTATGACCGGCTGCTGTCCACCATTCTCATCGGCAACAACATCGTCAACATCGCCACCGCCTCTATCGGCACGGTGCTGTTCGTCCGACACTACGGCGACGCGGGCGCTACCATCTCCACCGTGGTGGTGACGGTGGTCGTGCTGATTTTCGGCGAGATATCCCCCAAGAGCATTGCCAAGGACTGCGCGGAAAAATGCGCCATGCTGTCGGCTCCCATTCTGCGGGTGCTGATTTGGGTGCTGATGCCCCTGAACCTGCTGTTCTCCCTGTGGAAGAAGCTGCTGGCCAAGGTGTTCCGCCTGAACACCGACAGCAAAATGTCCCAGGAGGAACTGCTGATGCTGGTGGACGAGGTGCAGCAGGACGGTAGCATCGACCGGGACGAGGGCGAGCTGCTGAAAAACGCCATCGGCTTTTCCGAGCAGGAGGCGCAGGACATCCTCATTCACCGGGTGGATCTGGCGGCGCTGCCCGTCACCGCCAGCAAGGAGGAGGTGGCGGCGCTGTTCACCCAGACCAAGTATTCCCGGCTGCTGATCTATCAGGATTCCATCGACCATATTCTGGGCACGGTACATCAGAAGGACTTCTATGTAGGCTGCGGTGTAACGGATCAACCGCTGTCGGATATTATCTCTCCGCCGGTGTTCGCGCTGGAGAATGAGCCCATCCGGGCGCTGCTGAAGAAGCTCCAGCAGGCCAAGACCCACGTGGCGGTGGTGGTGGACGAATACGGCGGCACCTGCGGCATCGTCACTATGGAGGACATTCTGGAGGAGCTGGTGGGCGAGATCTGGGACGAGCACGACGAGGAGGAGGTGTTCCTCCGGAAGATCGCGCCGGACACATGGCTGGTAGACGCGGGCATGGACTTTGACGACTTTGCCGAGTTCTTCCAGCTGAAAACCGATTCCGAGATGGTGTCCGTCAGCGGCTGGGTGATGGAGCAGTTCGGCCGTGTGCCGGAAGCTGGCGATTCCTTCGTCTTTGAAAACCTGACCGTCCGGGTCACAAGGGTGGAAAACCACCGCATTGAGGAGATTCAGGTGACGCGGGAGGAGTCCGCCGAACCGGATAAAGATAATTAACGTACAGGGCCTGTATGCGGAGGCATACAGGCCCTGTTAGCTTGCCTTTTGCTGTCAGTGTTGCTGATAGGCATTGTTATATTCTATAGCTTTACTTTTCTTGTTAAAAGTTCTACGATATAGTCACAAAAACAAAAGAACCCAAAAACGCCAAAATAAAAAAACACTTCAAGGAGGAATTTACCATGAAGAACATCAATACCTACATCCTGACCGCTATCGTTTCTCTAATCCTGGTGGTTGCCACCTCTTTCCTGATGACTGCTGCTGACGAGCCCATCCGTCAGGCCGGTTACTATCTGCCTGTGGTGTTCGGCGCTGTGGCTGCCTGGGCTGCCGGTAAGGCTGGTCTGCTGGAGCTGGACTACGAGGAGCGCACCACCCGCCGCAATGCTCATGCCGCCGCGTAAGTTGACTGCAAGCCATCTGTTTTCTCTCTGAAATCTCCATATAGTAAGGCCGGGACGGTACACGCCGCCCCGGCCTTACTTTGTCTCACGAAATTCGCAAACTCCCCTTAAGCAAAACGGGGGAAAATTCGGAAAGGTGTACTTTTACAAATTTGTAAAGGTACACCTTTTTTAATACAAGTATACAGCAATTGCTTGATTTTTCAAGGATAAAATGAGCGGTATAATGTAGAAAATCTGAGTTTCAAATTGTACACATTTCAAACTTGTTGTACAAAGAGGAGAGCATATGAAAAGAGGTATAAATATTTTAGTTGGTGCAGTGGTATTGGTTTTGGTGCTGTGTTTTGCTGTTAAGAGCTTATTTAACATAAATATAAAGAATCCTTTTACGGGAAAATCAGAGGTTCCGGAGTCGGTGGTTGAGGAGAATATTCCCAACATGGTTGATGACATTGGTTACAAGTATATGCATGACGAACCTGTACCCTATACATGGAAGATGACGCACCATCCTAATCGGGAACGGCATCAGGATGTAGTCGATGTAGATTTAATTTACACTGGAGATTTCGGTTCCATTACATATCGCCAAACGCAGACCTATCAATACTATAAAGACAATGACATTTGGATGGACGAAGACCGCGAGGAGGTCTTCATACAGGATGTGCAATGGGATTATGATAGCATCTATGCGGAAATCAATAACAAGACTTTTGTGAGCAGACTGGAAGACTCTAAATGGGGAGACGATTATGAATCTTCCATAACATTTTCAGACTTGGATCTGGAGTCGCGAACGGTTACGGTTACTTACAGCATTGATGACCTCGACTATGGAGATTTATCATTTATTCGGGATGCGAATACCGGTGAGCTATTGGAAAACATCAGCGGAAGTAAAGTAGGCTCGATAGAATATATAGAAGAAAGAGGGTACTTTGAAGTGACAGTTTATGCTTCGTGCAGGCTTCAATATAATGGAGGCAATAACGCGCTTAACATCGGATTTACGCTGCGGCCTACAGAGTTCTCGTTCTTTCCTTCGTGGTAGCCAATATGCCCATGAAAATTGGTATTTATTGCATGGTACGTGTAGTCTGCTTAGATCAACGGGAATACATGTTCGAGAACTTTGAGGAAAACCACGTGCTGCTGCGGCCCGGCGCCAAGGTGACCCAGTTCTATGCCGACGGTGTGGACTACGCGCTGGCGGACGGCACCACCGACTCTCTGCGGGGTTATGACAACATCGTGCTTGCCATGGGCTCCCGCTCCAACACCGCCCTGAAGGAAACCGCCGAGAAGGTGGCCGGTCAGGTGCTGGTGATCGGCGAGGCCGCCAAGGCTCCCGGCAACGCGGTTCTGGCCACCGGCGACGCGCTGGAAGCGGCGCTGAAGATCTGACCTCCCTATCAATCAGTCATCTGTTTTTCTCCCCCCTCCCTATCATACGGCAAGAGCGGCACACCTCGTGTGCCGCTCTTGCCATAGTCTATACAAAGCCGCAACATGGCGGCGAAAGCCTTATCCCAACCCCCGCGCCGCGATAACGTTGATATCGGTGGTGCGGTAGGCCTCCGGAGCAAACCCGGTGCGCAGCGCCGCCGGAACATGGCTGACGCCGTTGATGTAGCGGTACGCCCCATTGATGCGGCCCACGAAATTGTAAACGGTCTTCCACTGTCCGCCGGCATCCTGCAACTCCAGCTTCAGGGCATAGAGTCCGTCGTTGATCCTGTCGATATGCTGAATGCGGTAATCCTGAATGGCGCAGCCGGAGCGGACATACAGCGTCCTGTGGTCGTCGGGAGAATACAGCTCTGTGGCCTCAAAATGGCAGTATTCCACCGCCTTTTCGATCCCCTCCGTCCGGAAGGTATGCAGGTATTGCTCCGCGTACCGCTCCACAGCCCGCAGTTCTCCGCCGCAGCCCGGCAGACACAGCAGCATGACCATCACCAACAGCACCAGCAACGCTCTCCGTTTCATAAACAAGCTCCTTTCCCGCTCTGCAAGCTTTCCTACCACCATTGTATTGCGCCGCTTCTATCCTGACAACCGACGGTTGGTTGAGTTTTACCCCTCTACTATATATAGACGCCGTTTTGGGAAAAAAGTTTCCTTATTTCGGAAATTATTTGCCGGAAATTTCGATTGCTATGCCAGAATATCGGACTCACGGCAGCAATCCTGCAATGCCTGCACCACCTGCCGCACGCTGTCCGTCAGATACTTGTTTTTGTGGTGCGCCAGATAATACCGGCGGAAAAACGCGCCATCCGTCACGGTAAGCTCTTTCAGCGTCCCCTCCCGCAGCGCCTCCGCCGTCAGGGAGCGGGGCAGGATGGTCACGCCCAGCCCCTCTCTGGCGCAGCTTAGCAGCGCGTAGGTGCTGGAGCTGTCCAGAAAGGCGGACACCGTGAGCCCCGCCGTGCCAAACACCGTATCAATGCTGTCCCGTGTACCGCTGCCCTTTTCCCGCAGCAGCAGCCGCTCTCCTGCCAACTCCTCCAGCGTGATGCTGTTCCCCGAACGGTGATCCGGACGGCAGACCACCGCCATCTCTTCCTTGCCCAGCGGAACAGTACGCAGCGCCTCCAGCCCCTTGACATTGTCGATCACGGCAAAGTCCAGCTCGTTCCGCAGCAGCATTTCCTCGTTTTCCCGCGTGTTGGTCACAAACGCCCGCACGGTAATATCAGGCAGCTGCTCCGCCAAACGCCGCAGGAGCGATGGCAGCACCGTCTCGCCAAAGGTCACATGAACACCGAAGCGGCAGCTTCCCCGGTGCCGTGCTTCCTGCAGCACCTGCACGGATTCCGCGTACTGGGAGAGGATCGTATCCGCGTATTGCAGCAGCGTTCTCCCGGCTTCTGTAATGTAAATGCGGCGGTTCATCCGCTCAAACAGCTGCACGCCGTAAAAATCCTCCAGCTCCCGCACAGCCAGACTGACCGCCGGCTGGGTCATGTTCAGGTGCTCCGCCGCCAGTGTGATGCTCTCCGTCTGGCAAACTGCCCGGAAAATCGTCAAATGCCGCAGTGTCATGGTCATTCACCTCTATATATAATTAAAATCATATATATTTCATTATAACATATGAATCGAAGAATGCAACAGGTACCTTTATAGTAGGTACAGATAATAGTGAGAGGAGTGAGCCATTTTGAAGAAAGAGAAAACCTCCCTGTGGCTGCTGTTCTGGACGTTCGCGAAAATGGGCGTTATGACCTTTGGCGGCGGGTACGCCATGCTGCCCATTTTACAGCGCGAGGTCATCGACAACAGGGGTTGGGCCACGGAGGAAGAACTGATGGACTACTTCGCCATCGGCCAGTGTACCCCCGGCATCATCGCGGTAAATACCGCTACCTTTATCGGCCAGAAGCTGCGGGGCGTTGCAGGCGGCATCACGGCCACGCTGGGCGTGGTGTTCCCCTCTCTGGTCATCATCTCCCTGTTGGCAGGACTGATCACCAGCTTCTCCCATCTGACATGGGTGCAGGACACCTTTTCCGGCGTGCAGGTTTGCGTCTGCGTGCTGATCTTTAACGCCGTGGTGAAGCTGCTGAAAAAGTCCGTGATCGACAAGCGGACAGCCGGTATCTTTCTGATCGTGCTGGTCGGCGGCGTGGTTCTGAACATCTCCCCGGTGTGGTTCGTAGTGGCGGCAGCTGTGGCAGGCGTGATCCTGAAGAACTGGGAGGCGAGAAGCAAATGAGTCTGTATCTGAAGCTGTTCTGGGAGTTTTTCAAGGTTGGCCTGTTCGCTGTCGGCGGCGGCATGGCCACGCTCCCGTTTCTGAAGGAGATCGGAACCGCCACCGGCTGGTACACCTACACGGAGCTGATGAACATGCTGGCGGTTTCCGAATCCACACCCGGCCCCATCGGCATCAATATGGCCACCTATGTGGGCTTCACGGTGGGCGGCGTTCCCGGCGCGGTGATCGCCACGCTGGGCGAGGTGACGCCCTCCATTATCGTGATCCTGATCGTGGCTGCCATGCTGAAAAAATTCCGGGACAGCCGTCTGGTGGCCAACGCTTTCTACGGTTTGCGCCCGGCCTCCACCGGACTGATCGGCGCGGCCTGCGTCACGGTGGTGCTGGAGGTGCTGACCAGCATCACCGTCCAATCCCCGTCCGGAAGTCTGCTGAACACCTTCCAACTGGCGCAGGGCACAGGACTGCTGAATGTGCGGGGCCTGCTGCTGGCGGCGGTGCTGCTGGTGCTGACAAACTGGGTGAAGCCCACGAAAAACCTGCACCCCATCGTTTTCATCCTGTTCTCCGCCTTGGTGGGTATTATCGTAAAATAACCGCATCTGCGCAAAACCGCTGCACGGCATTGCCATGCAGCAGTTTTTCTTCTGCTATCCGCTCACTTCCCACTACAGCGACGCAAAGTGCTCCCGCGTCAGCTCCATAAACAGCGCCATGGCAGGCGTGACCCACTTATTCTTGTGGTAGGAGCAGACGGCGGTGATACGCTCCCGTGAGAAATCGCTGTCCACCGCCAGCAGCGTGCCGTCGGCCAACTGCGGCTCCACCGCGAAGCGGGGCAGCAGCGCAATGCCCAGATCGCCCGCCACGCAGCTTTTCACCGTCTCTGTATTCCCCAGCTCGATCACGTTTTCCAGCACGATCTCCTGCCGGGACAACCACCGCTCCATGATCCGCTGGTAGATGCCGTTTTTGTCGTTGGTAATCAGCGGGATCGGCTGGCGACCCTCTGCCGCGCCAAAGTCAAACGTCTCATTCTGCCGCTGGGGCGCGGCCACCAGCGTAATGGGAAACTCCGCCAGCGGCCGGACATTCATGGAGCCGCCGTAGCCACCCACGTCGTAATGCACCCCCAGATCCACCGCACCCCGCAGCACCTCATCCCGGATGCGGAAGCAATTCTCGCACTGGATGGACAGCTTGACGCCGGGCGCCTGCTGGCGGAACTGCTTCAGGATCGGCTGCATCTGATAGGTCAGCAGCGTCTCCGCCGCGGCCACCCGCAGGGTTCCGGACAGCTGGGCATACTCCTTGCCGTAGTTGGACAGCCGCTCCACCGATTGCAGCACGGCGTCCACATAGGGAACCAGCTCCCGCCCCGCCTGTGTGACGGCCATTTTCCGGCCGATCTTCTCAAACAGCTGGACGTGAAGCTCATTCTCCAGCTGCTGCATCTGGAATGTGATGGTGGATTGGGTATAATTCAGCTTCTGAGCCGCCTCCTGAAAGCTGTCGCATTGTAGGATAGTGGCAAACGTGACCAGATATTTCAGTTCCATAGGATCACCGACCATTCGATTTTATCGAATTCTTTCTTTTTATCTTTCAATGTGATTGTATGTTTTCCGTCTGTTATTATAGCAGGGAGATCACCTGTCCGCAACAGGAAATATACGATTTTGGGAGGTTCCCCCATGAAAGAGAAAGAAACCAGCCGTTTATCGGTATTTCTGGTGGTGCTGGCCGTCTGTCTGGTGTACGCGCTGGGCGGCGGCATCCGCTCCAACTACGGTCTGATGCGGGGCGCCATGGCCGCCAGCAGCGGCGTGGACTACGCCGGGATCAGCTTCGTGCTGGCGGCGGCGCAGCTGGCCTTCGGCATAATGCAGCCGGTGTTTGGCGCGGTGGCGCTGAAGACCTCCAACGTATTCGTGCTGCTGTGCGGCGTGGCGTTTCTGTTCCATCAGGTGGGCAGCTTCGTCAGCGCGTGGATCGGCGGCTTGGCGGTGACTGCCACCGGCGGCTACACCCTGATCTGGTGCATCAACGCCGCGCTGTGCGTGGCGGCGGCAGTGTTCGCCTTCCGCGTCCGGACGCCCGATACCCACAAGGAATCCCTGCTGAAATAAAGCACCGTCCCGCGTCACCCAGCGGGACAAGCAAAGGGAAAGACACGTCCTGAACAGGGCGTGTCTTTCCCTTTTTCAGTGGTCTGTCCCCTGCCGCAGCTGTAAATCTTTCTTGAATTTTTTCAAAGAATAGTTGCTTTTTTCCGGAAATTGCACTATGATAGGCTTTACGTCTGCAAAATTTGACAAAATACCTCTTCTTGTGGAAGAAACTCTCAATGGGAGAAGCATATGCTGGAAACTAAAACTAAAACCAACACCATATCCGCATCGAGTACAGATCAGGCGCCTTGCGAGGCGCCTGAAACGGCGGAGGCCCTCCGCCGCAGCATGTGGCAGGCGTGGCTCCGCAGCCTGCTGCTGTTCTGCTCCGTCAGCGTTTATGTGGAGCTTTGTCTGCACCTGTGCGTCTATCACTCGCTGGACAGACGGGTGGTCTATCTGATCCTGTTCGGCCTGCTGGGCGGCGTGGTCTGCTCGCTCTTGACCTCCTATCTGCCGAAGATCCTCCGGCAGATTGTGGGAACACTTTTGATCACCGCGCAGGTGCTGTTTGCCGAGGTGCAGCTGGTCTATCATGCCATCTTCGGCAACCTCATGCCCATCAGTCAGGTCAGCATGGGCGAGAATGTCATCATCAACTTTAATTCTCAGATCCTGTACGGCATCAGCAAGAACCTGCTGCCCATCCTTCTGCTGCTTGTTCCGCTGATCGCCATGATCCTGTGTCTGGCGCTGCGGAAGGTGCGGGTGCTCACGCTCCGGCTCCGCTGGAAGCAGGCGCTGGCCACGCTGGGGATCCTGCTGACGCTGCTGCTGGTGACGGCGGGGATCATGTACGCCGGCCGCAGCAAGCCCTTTTCGGTGTATAAGACCTTCACCAACGTGAACACCTCTACCGACAGCAGCTATAAGAGCGTGGGCATGCTGGCGACCACCGTGCAGGAGCTTCGCTATATGGTCTTTGGCAGCAGCGGCAGCGTTATCATCACGCCGTCCTCGCTGGGTACAGACACCAGACGGCTCTACAGCAGCAATTCCTACAATGTGATCGAGAGCATCGACTTTGCAAAGCTGGCGGAGTCTGCGGATAACATCATGTGCAGGACCACGGACGAATATCTGGCGCAGGCAGTCCCTACCCGGAAGAACAACTACACCGGGCTCTTGAAGGACTATAACCTTATCACCATCTGCGCTGAGAGCTTCTCGCCCTGGTTCATCAGCCAGGAGCTGACGCCCACCCTGTACAAGCTGACCCACACGGGCATCATCTTCGAGAATTACTACGGCACATTCCAGTCCGTTACCACCAACGGGGAATACACCATGTGCATGGGACTTTACCCGGATATGTCCCGCACTAAGACCGATTCCAGCTTCAACGTGGCGGGCACCAACTATCTGCCCTTCTGCCTGGGCAACGCCCTGAAGGAAAAGGGCTACCAGACCTGGGGCTATCACGACTATATCGGCGATTTCTACAACCGGAACATCACCCACGCCAACATGGGCTATACCTTCAAGGCGGCGGACTCCGGGCTGGATATAAAGATCGACTGGCCCTCCTCCGATCTGGAGATGATGGAGGCCTCCGTGGACGACTACCTTAGCAGCAGGGAGCCCTTCCACGCCTATTACATGACCTTCAGCGGCCACTATCAGTACAACTGGGACAACGCCATGAGCGCCAAGAACCACGATGCGGTAAGGGATCTGCCTTACTCCGAGCCGGTGAAGGCATACATCGCCTGCAATCTGGAGCTGGAGAACGCGCTGACCTATCTGATGGAGCGGCTGGAAAAGGCGGGCGTGGCCGACAAGACCTGCATCGTGCTGACCAACGACCACTATCCCTACGGTCTGACCGAGGAGGAGTACAACGAGCTGGCGGGGCAGGAAATGGATCTCACCTTCGAGAAGTATCGCAACAGCTTTATCTGCTATGTTCCCGGCCTCTCCGAGAACATCGTGGTGGATGAGTACTGCTCCACGGCGGACATCCTGCCCACGCTGTTGAACCTGTTCGGCGTGGACTACGACTCCCGGCTGCTGGCGGGCACCGATGTGCTGTCCAACGGCATACATATGGCGGTGCTGTCGGACAAGTCCTTCCTGACAAAGACCTTCCGCTATGACGCCGGCACGGAGACGGTGATCCCCGCCGACGAGAGCATCGTTATTTCTGACGAGCAGCTGGAGGCCTACCGGCTGTATGTGGACAATAAGTTCCAGATGTCCAGCAACATCGTCAACAGTGACTACTACGCCCATGTTTTCGGCAAGGCGTCCAGCGGCGGCACGCTGGAGGATACGGTGGTGTTTACGGACATCACGGGCATTTTCAACCAGGCCAGCGTCCTCTATATGTACCGCAACGGGTATGTGGATCCGGAGTCGCCGGACACCTTTGGCGGGAAGGCCACGGCGACGCTGGGCGAATTCGTGGATGTGCTGTACCGCATCGCACAGCGTCCGGAGACTACCAACACCGCCCTGCCGCCCGGTTACGAAGACAGCCGGTTCAACGGCTCGGTCTATCCCTATTATGACGCGGTGTGCTGGGCCTTCCAATCGGGCATGATCCATCATGACGACCAGTATACCAAATATGACGACAACGTGGATTACCGGACAGCCTGTCTGCTGATCTATCGCTTCGCCATGCGGGTGGGTCTGAATACCAATGTGGATCAGATGCAGCTTCAGCAGGTCATGAGGAACGATCCCGCCCTCACCACAGAAGCCGCCAAGGCCATGCTCTGGTGCGATCAGAAGGACATTACCTCCCGCGACAGCAATCTTGACGAGCTGCTGGCGGCCTACGATACCCACATCAACCGTTATCAGATGACGTCGTTCCTGTTCTACCTGTGTACCTACGAACTGAATCTGGGAAGCTGAATAGAATCCCCCATCAAGACGGGGGATTCTCCTTTTACGGCGCTCTCTTCCGGGTCAGGGAAAAGTTTTACGTAAATTTTACCCCACTCTGGTAGACAGCGCCGCCATTGTCCGCTATACTGCTGTCAAATTTGCGTTGCATCCGCCCTGAGCGGAGCGACAGCAGGAGGTTTGACAAATGAAAAACAGATTTTCCCGCCTTACGGCACTGGGCATGCTGACCGCACTTGTGGTAGTCCTGCAAACGGCAGCCACCTTCATCCGTTTTGGCAGCTTTCCCATCACGCTGACGCTGATCCCCATTGTGGTGGCCGGAGCGCTCTACGGCGTCGCCAGTGGCGCGCTGATCGGCACCGTGTTTGGACTGGTGGTGCTGGTGATGGTGCTGACCGGAGCGGATGCTTCCGGCCAGATGATGCTGGCGCTGCATCCGCTGATCACCTCCGTTGCCTGCGTGGTAAAGGGAACGCTGTGCGGCGCGGCTTCCGCCGCCGTGTATCAGCTGTTGGCACGCCGCAGCGGAAAAGCAGCCGTCGTCGCGGCCGCCGCCGTATGCCCGCTGGTAAACACCGGCGTGCTGTATCTGGTGCTGGTGCTGTTTTTCGATACCTCGTGGGCGGCGGTACTGTCCGCGTTCATGAGCGTCAACTTCCTGCTGGAGCTGGCGGTCAACATCGTACTGGCCCCTGCCGTGCTGCGGATCGTAACGATGCGGAGGCGGACGGCATGATTCTGGCAGTAGACGCCGGCAACAGCAATATCGTGCTGGGCTGCATGGAGGGGCTGGAAATCCGACACACCCTCCGCCTGAAAACCGACCGCGCCACGAGCGCCGCCGGATATACCGTCACCCTTCAGGCCGCGTTGGCACAGGCAGGCTTTTCTGTAGCTGGCTTTGAGGGCGGGATCCTCTCCAGCGTGGTGGCGGCCGTCACCGAGCCGCTGCGTCAGGCGCTCTCCGCGCTGCTGTCCGGCCCTGTTCTGGTGGTGGGAAAGACGGCGAAAACAACGCTCCCCCTCTGCATCGACCAGCCGGAGACCATCGGCGCTGACCTGATCGCCGCCGCAGAGGGTGCGCTGGCACAATACGCGCCTCCGCTGGTGTTGATCGACATGGGCACGGCAACCACCTTTTCGGTGCTGGACAAAAGCGGCGCATTCTTGGGCGGCGCTATCGCGCCGGGCGTGCAGCTTGGCGCGGAAGCCCTGACGCAGCGAACCGGACTGCCCATGACAGATCTGTCCGCACCCCAAAGCCCGCTGAGCCATAGCACAACGGACTGCCTGCGCAGCGGCGTCATTTATGGTGCCGCCGCTATGGTGGACGGTATGCTGGATCGGCTGGAGACCGCACTGGGCACGCCGGTAACGGCCATCGCCACCGGTGGTCTGGCTCGCTGCGTGATCCCCCACTGCCGCCGCCCGGTCACGCTGGACGACCAACTGCTGCTGCGGGGTCTGGCGGTCATGTACCGCCGCGAAATGACATAACCTTGTTTCCCTCTCAATAGAGAAGAAGCGGAAAGGAACTTGGTTCCTTTCCGCTTCTTCGTTGTTCAGTTCTTTTTCGCACGGGCCAGCATAGGGATATCCCCCACGCCGTCCAGCACGATACTGGGACGGTAAGCGTAGGTTTTCAGTGTCTCACGGGTGGACACGCCGGACAGCACCAGCACGGTAGACATGCCGCTCTCCATGCCGGAGATCACGTCGGTGTCCATGCGGTCGCCCACCATCACCGCCTCGGCGGAGTGACAGTGCAGCATTCGCAGACCCGTGCGCATCATCAGGGGATTGGGCTTGCCACAGAAGTAAGCCTGCTTGCCGGTTGCCATTTCAATGGGCGCGATCAGGGCGCGGCAGGCCGGAGCAATGCCGTTCTCGATGGGGCCGGACACATCGGAGTTTGCCCCGATCAGCTTCGCGCCGGCCATCACCAGATTAGTGGCTTTCGTCAGGGTGTCCAGCGAATAGGAGCGGCCCTCGCCCACCACCACATAGTCGGGATTCACGTCGTTCATGGTGATCCCGGCATCGTACAGGGCGTTCAGCAGTCCCGCCTCGCCGATGGCGAACACGGAGCAGCCCGGCGCCTGCTCCTTCAGGAATGCCGCCGTGGCCAAGGCGCTGGTATAGAAGTGCTCCTCCGGCACGTCAAGCCCCATCCGGGCCAGCTTCTGGTTCAGCTCACGGGGCGTATAGCCGCTGTTGTTGGTCAGGAACAGGTACTCCTTGTCCTCGTCATGCAGCCACTGGATGAACTCCGCCACACCGGGCAGAATGCGGTTGCCGTGATAGATCACGCCGTCCATATCGCAGATAAAGCCCTTTTTCGCGTTGAAATCAAGGGGAGTATGCATATCCATAAAGTGATTCCACCCTTCGTTTCGATTTGATACGATTACTATACCATGCCGCACCGCAGCCGTCTACCGTAAAACGGTAAAATTTTCATGGCGGCCCACAGTGTTATCCTCCCTCCTTTCGGGAGGATACAGGCTCTCTTTTGTCCGCACGACGTATTGACAGTGCCGCAAGGCCATGATACACTGAAAGCGTAAAGTTTTCTTCGGAAACGAGCGTGTTCTCTACTGGCGGTGACAGCCCGCGAGCCATCAGCTGATTCGGTGCAATTCCGAAGCCAACAGTTCAGTCTGGAAGGGAGAAGAAGGCTTTCCGGCATGCTGCCGGATGCCTCTTTTCGCTCATGATCCAAGAGCCGAAGGTCTGCATCCGGCGCAGCCATACTCCCGCGGGGAGGGTACTGCCGCCGGATGCTTTTTGTTTTTGCGGCGTTCTTCCAAGAGGGAAACATTCAGAAAGCGAAAGGAAGATGTGTCATGGAGACTATGCCAAAAAGCAGCAACCCCTTAGAGACAGAACCCCTTTCCAAGCTATTGCTCCGCTATTCCATTCCCACAACGCTGACCCTGATGGTCAACTACCTTTACAGCATCGTGGATCAGATCTTTGTGGGACAGGGCGTGGGGATCACCGGCATGGCGGCGGTCAACGTGGCCTTTCCGGTGTCCATTCTGGTCAATGCCGTCTCGCTGCTGCTGGGGGACGGCTGCGCCGCCAACGTCAGCCTGTGTCTGGGGCGCAAGGAGCAGGAAACGGCAAACCGCATCTTCGGTCATGCCGTTACCTGGATCATCACCAGCGGCATTGTTCTGGCACTGGTCTGTGGCATTTTCACGCCGCAGATCGTAAGGCTTTTCGGTTCTACCGACACCGCCTACGGGGAAGCGGCGGCCTATCTGCGGGTCATCGCATGGGGGATCCCGTTCCAGCTCATCTGCCCCGCCTTCACCGCCATGATACGGGCCGACGGTGCGCCGCAGTATACCATGAAATGTATGATGACCGGCGCTGTCATCAACCTGATCCTCGACCCTGTGTTCATCTTCGGGCTGAACATGGGCGTTGTGGGCGCCGGTATCGCCACTGTGATCGGAGAAATTGCCGCCGGTGTGCTGTGTTTGCTCTATCTGCGCAGGCTTCAGACCATTCATCTTACAAAAGCGGCACTACGCCCCACATGGCCGCTGACCCGGCGTATCCTGAAGCTGGGCTTCCCCAGTCTGCTGACCCAGAGTCTGACCGCGCTGGTGCAGATCGTTCTGAATAACCTGATGCGCGTCTATGGAGCAGTCAGCATTTACGGCAGCGATATCGCCCTGTCGGTGTACGGCATGATGATGAAGGTCTATCAGATCGCCCACTCTATGTTTGTCGGCGTATCCTCCGCTGTTCAGCCTATCAACGGCTACAATTTCGGCGCGAAAAACTATGACCGGGTGCGGAAAACCTACCGTATGGCGACCGGAGCCGCGTTGGTCATCTCCGCGCTGTGGTGGCTGATCTATCTGCTGCTTCCCCGGCAGCTGGCTATGCTCTTTGTCTCCAACGAACCCCTCTATCTGGACTGTGCGGCGCATTGCTTCCGGCTCTACATGATGGCGTTCTTCCTGTACGGGGTACACATGACTACCGCTTCCTTCTTTCAGGGCATTGGAAAGCCCTCCCGTTCCCTGCTGATCTCATTGGTGCGGCAGGGCGTCCTGCTGATCCCGCTGGCTCTGCTGCTGTCCCGTTATTGGGGACTGGACGGCGCACTCTTTGCCGTGCCCATCGCGGATGTTCTGACATGTCTCCTGTGCGTGGCTCTGGCATGGTCGGAGTTCCGGGGCTGGAAAAAGCGCGGTTGGCTAAATGCGGCCTGATGCCCCCACACGCTCCCGGTTGTAATATTTTGAGAGGGACTGCCTGCGGGCAGTCCCTCTCTCTTTGACCATAAATCACGATACAGCTCGTTTGGGAAAATTGCGTTTACTCCACCTTGGTATACCCTTGCGGTGCATATAGGGCAGACCGGTGATGCGGTTGATATCCGTCAGCTCGTCCACGGTGATGCCGTCGTAGATGTAGGCAGGGACGTTCAGCTCTTTGGCAAGGACGTGGGCGATCATGGGGCCCACGTTGGAGGCATGCTCATTCTGAGGCTTATACTGGAGCTGCCGCACCATGTCCTCGTTGATCTCGTAGGCACCGGCGTGGATGGGTGCCAGCAGACCGCCGCGAGACACGATGGCGTTCAGGTCCCGGACGTCAAAGTCGTGGCGCATCAGGCAGTCCAGTACCAGACGGCGGCGGAAGTCATACTGCTCCACCACCCGGTCAAAGGGAGCCAGATCCTCGGCGGAATGGGTCAGGGATTCGGTGAACAAGGGCATCTCGCCGTCGAACACGGCGATCTTGGTGGAGGTGGAGCCGGGGTTCAGAACTAAGATCTTCTCCATGTTACGCCTCCTTCTGTGCAGCGGCAGCTGCCAGCACGATGGAGAGATACTTCTCCTCGGCGCTGGAGCCGCGGCTGGTCATGACGATGGGACATTTCGCGCCTACCATCATACCCGCCAGCCGTGCACCGCAGGTGACGGTCAGCAGCTTGCCCATAATGTTTCCAGCGTGGATGTTGGGGGCCACCAGTACGTCGCAGTCGCCGCTGACAGGGCTGTCGAAGCCCTTAAATTCCGCGATCTCCTTACTCATGGCGCAGTCGTAGGACACGGGGCCTTCCACGATGCAGCCGGTGATCTCACCCCGCTGGTTCATCTGCTTCAGGGCGTCGGCCTCCACCGTCTCCGGCATCTTGGGGTTCACCTTCTCCACGCAGGCCAGCACACCCACCTTGGGGCATTCATAGCCCATGGCGTGGAGGACGCCCACGGTGTTCTCAATAATGGCCTTTTTCTGCTCCAGCGTGGGATACGTCATCATGCCGCCGTCCACGGGGCACAGCAGCTTGTGATAACCGGGTACCTCGAAGATGGAGAAGTGGCTCATGACGCCGCCCTTGCCCAGACCGTGCTCCTTGTTGACCACAGCCTTCAGCAGTACGGCGGTATCCAGCTTGCCCTTCATCAACAGGTCGGCCTTGCCCTCCCGTACCAGCGCCGCCGCCTTGGCGGCGGCTTCCGTCAGATCGGGCACGTCATAGATGTCCGCAGCAGGGACAGTCTCGCCCATCTCGGCCAGCACGCGGTCGATGATGGGCTTGTCGCCCACCAGTACCGGCTCCACGATACCCTCGGCGCGAGCCTTCAGGGTCACTTCGATGGTATGGGGATCGCCTGCGGCGGCCACGGCCATGCGAGCTTTAGCGGGCTTGCCCTTCACATGGGCGGTCATTTCATCAAAATTGTGAAACTCCATGGTGCCTCCTTGCCGCTGCTCCGCGCCCAGCTCAAAGGCCTGCTTGTTCAGGGGTAGCAGGGCGGGCTTCTTGCCCAGCTTATGCTCGATGGTGTTCCACACCACGTCGGCGGGAACGACCCGGGTATAGCCCACATACACGCCCAGCATGATGATGTTCAGCACCTTGGCGTTACCCAGTTCCAGAGCCAGCTCCGTCACGGGAGCCTTCACCACCTTCACATCCTCGCGGGTGATCTCGTCGGTGACGATGGAGCTGTTGATGTACAGGGTGCCGCCCTCCTTCAGCTTATAGAGGAACTTATTCAGGCTGGGGCCGTTCATGACGATCAGGTCGTCCATCACGTCGCCCAGCGGCGCGCCGATCTTCTCATTGGAGATGACCACATAGCAGTTGGCCGTGCCGCCCCGCTGCTCCGCGCCGTAGGAGGGGAAGAAGGTCACGTTCTTGTCGGTGGAGTCACAGGTGGCCTCCGCCAGAAATTTGCCCAGGGTCATCACGCCCTGACCGCCGAAGCCGGCTACCATTAGATTCCGTTCCATCGTTACGCCTCCTCCTTACTCTTGTCACGGACGACGCCCAAGGGGAACTCAGGCAGCATCTTTTCCTCGATATAGTCCAGCGCCGACAGGGCGTCCATGCCCCAGTTGGTGGGGCAGCTGGTGACGATCTCCACCATGGAGAAGCCCTTGCCGTCCAGCTGATTCTGGAATGCCTTGCGGATGGTGGCCTTGGTCTTGGCCACGTTGGCGGGGGTGTTGCAGCTGGTGCGCTCCAGATAGTAGGGCGCGGTCAGCTGGTTCATCAGCTCGCACATGTGCATGGGATAGCCGTGCTCCTTGGAGTCGCGGCCTTTCGGGGCGGTGGTGGCCTTCATGCCCACCAATGTGGTGGGCGCCATCTGGCCGTCGGTCATGCCGTAAATGCCGTTGTTGACGAAGATGACGGTGAAGTTCTCACCCCGGTTGGCGGCGCTCAGCGTCTCGGCCAGACCGATGGAGGCCAGGTCGCCGTCGCCCTGATAGGTATACCGTGGCGTGGGTAGGGACAGCCCTGACACCGCTCGTGCTCATTGCAGAATACCGGCTCCGGCGAGATCTGCTGGTAGGGCGCTGGCTGTCGCTCATCGATCCGCCGCGCCAGTGGCCTTGTTGGTTTTCGCATATACTGCTCCTCTCTGGGCTGCCGCCCTTGATCTGTCCTGAAACGCAAAAAGAGCGCTGGTTCGATGGTTCTACGAACCCAACAAACCGACGCTCTAAACTTTGTGAAATTTTTTCATGAAAAAAGCCCCCTTTTGTGAGGAAAATCCTCGTACAAAAGGGGGCTGCATCCGATTTTATCGCCAGAAAACAGAAAAAGAGGGGTTCAAATCACGTTGAACGCCTCTCAGACGGCTCTGACATCCATGCTCAAAACCGGTAAAATCGGGGTGTGAAAAACCCCGGAAAGGCTTGATGCCATGCGGTTTTCACCGCATGGCATCTAAACCTGTTTGTTAACTTGGTACGCCCGACTGGATTCGAACCAGCAGCCTACAGAGTCGGAGTTATCAGACCGTCAAGCCGGAAAGCCCTGCGGCGCAAGGGCTTGGTTGAGATTGCACAAATTTCCGCCATTTTGAAGAAAAACCTCGGAAGCCTTACAGGGCAAGACTTCCGAGATTTTTCGCGGTAGTAGTCAAATAGTTGTCTGCACGCCTCGCAGGTCATGCGACTCGGTTCATTTGTGTGACCTTAAACAAGCATGATTGTTCTGGTTGTGGACCTGATTTAATAGGTGAATCATTGCTTAATAAATAAGAACGAAATATAATATAGCTTAGAGATGAACAGATACGACTAATATATCAAGGGGTTTCTTAACTTGCCAAAATTCAGCCCCAAGATATTGCAATCTGTGAGAAATTAGGAAAATCTTAATGTTTTCTCATGAAATAATAAGGATGTGCTGTGTTTGACTTTGATAATATAATAATATATACTCTTTGAAGGGAGAGTGACTTCATGTCTAATAAAATATTAGTAGTCGATGACGAAACAGAAATTGCGGATTTAATAGAAGTCTATTACATCGCTTGACAAGGGCACACAGCCCTTTGTCGTGTGCGATGGATAAGTAAAAGTCAAATTTTCCACTCAATCGAAACGTGTTCATCGGTTGCGCGGATCTGTGAGATCAGGCCGTCGGCAACCTGCCGCCTGTCCTCGAAGTCAATTTCTTCCCATTGGTTGAGGTAGACCGACAGCCGTTCGATTTGTTCCGGGGACATGGTTTCCGCCGACAGCGCCGCGATCTCTTTTGTCAGGGCTTGGCGGCGTGTGTCCAGCTCCTCGATTTTGCTGTTGGCATAGGACAGCAGCACCGCATTGGCCCCGGTCAGAGTATTCAGCAGCTTTTCAATCTCGTCCTCCACGCGGGCAAGCTCCATGTTCAGCGCGGTCAATTTGGGATTGACTGTTTCCTGCTTTGCCGTCAGCGTCTGGAACTCGGACAGCTTCTTGACCATTTCACCGTACAGGAACCTTTCAAATTCCCGTGTACGGAGTGTCCCGCAGCCGTCACAGCTTTTACTGTCGGCCCGCTTAGAGCAGCGGAGATACTGAACGCCTGTAGGATTGCCGACGCTCATAAGCGCGTACCCGCAGCGGCCACACTTGACCTTTCCGGCAAGCCATGTGTTCTTTGCCTTGCGCCCGCCTTGGAACGTCTTGTTTGCCATGAGCTTTTTCCGGCAGCGCAGCCATGTATCAGACGATACAAGCCCCTCGCTGGGAGCCAGAACAAGTATCTGATCTTTCAGGTGCTTGTTTTTTCTTTCCTGCACGTCCCGGCCCTGATAGAGATAGCAGCCGTTTGTCCCGGCAAAATCTGTTGCTTCATTGACTACCACCGTACCCCGGCTTTTGAAGAACTCGTACATATCGAGGTCAGCCTGTGCGTAAATGGGGTTTCTTAAAAGCTGAGAGATAAAGCCCCGTTTCATTTCCTTGCCGTAGATCAGGATACCCTCGTCGGCAAAGTAGCGGGCGATGTCCCCGAAAGAGGTTGCGGGCTGGGAGTACATTTCAAACATCAGCTTTGCAATATCTGCCGTTTCCGGGTCAGGCTTCATCATTTTTGTACGGATGCCCTCGATGGTGGTCGGCTCCAGTTGGAAGCCGTAGGGGGCCGCGCCGCTCATGTGAAAACCGTGCTGGCAGCGGGAATAGTAGGCATCGGTCACGCGCTTCTGGATGGTTTCACGTTCAAGCTGGGCGAATACAATGCAGATATTCAGCATGGCCCGCCCCATCGGGGTGGACGTGTCAAACTTCTCCGTGGAAGATACGAACTCAACATTGTATTCCTGAAAAGTTTCCATCATGGTTGCGAAGTCCAGAATGGAACGGCTGATACGATCCAGCTTGTAGACCACCACGCGCTTGATCAAGCCCCGGCGAATATCGGCCATCAGCTCTTGGAACTTGGGCCTGTCGGTGTTCTTGCCGGAATAGCCCTTGTCGGTGTACTTGCGGAAGTTTCCCCCTCTCAATTCATACTTGCAGAACTCAATCTGGCTTTCAATGCTGATACTGTCCTTGCGGTCTACCGATTGTCTGCCGTAAATGGCATCTTCACGAATAATCATTTGGCGCTCCTTTCAGCGTAGGAGCTACCAAACCTTACAACTATATTATACCTCTGGTAGCCCCGTATCACAAGGATGTCCCGCATTAGTGCATCTGCGCCCGGCCCGGCGCGTACTTGACGAATACCTCATAAAGACAGCTCTCGATTTCCCGCTTGCGCTTGTCCCGCGCCTTGGGGGATAATACCGGGGTCAGGTTTTCCACGGTGATGGACTTCCCCTGAAAAGAGGCCGTTTTGACTTCCTTATGATATGCGGCTCTTGTTTCCGTCATCTGAAAACCTCCTATATGAAATGATGGGTGGATATGTTTTTCAGCTTCCCGTTGTCCTGTGGGGAAACGCTAAAAGGCGGCGCAGAGAAGCGCCGCCCTTCGACCTTGCCCCACCTCTGGCCACGATGACCAGAAGCTACAAGGGCTGTATTCCATTTCAATCCGCAAAGAGAGGAAGCCGCCCGCGCCGGGCTAATTTGGCCTGTCGCAAGACAGAAAGGCCCCGGCGGGGCGGCTTCCCTGATTGCCATATATGTACGCCGTATTTGCCACGCATCCCCGGCGCGGGGAGTATTCCAGACCGCCGATGGCTTCGGCTGCATAGCCCCGCGATACCGTTTCGCCCATAACGGGCGGCGCATTCCGCAGGGACTCCCCCGCAAGTCCGTGGGAGGGCGTGAGCAAGTTTCATTATCCACCGCGCTGTCCTCGCGCCCGGATTGCCAGCACCGGGTTAAAGGCTGCGTTGATCGCTCGGGCAGCTTGTCCTTGATCCCCCCCTTAAAGCTGCCTGTCTTGGCGGCGCACCTTACGTCGCTATCACGCGGTTTTCGTATCCGAAATACTGTCTATTCAGTTGTCAGCGAGTAGGAAAAATCCCTCTCACCAATTAGGAGGTTTAGAGGGCAAAGGTTGCTCCCCTCAGATGGTATTTTCCAAAATCTTTTTCAGATTTTGCAGCCCCTTATTGATGGAATGGCAAACGCGGCCTTTATCCGCGCCCTCAGCGTAAGTGCACAATAACCACCCGCCTAGAATCCCGGCCAACGATGTGAGATAATATCCCCAAACTTGAAAAACGCACGGTGAGTTTTTCGAGAAGGAGGGAGAGATGCTATCAAATGGCAGATGTATTGGCAGTGCGGGACGACTATCGGTCGCAGACATGGACAATGCTTATTCAGGAATGCAGCAACAGTGGACTGACAAAACGGGAGTTTTGCCGGCGGCGTGGGATTTCCGAGAAAAGCTTTTACTACTGGCACCGGAAGCTCCGCAGTCAGATGGCAGAAGCAGCCGGACCTCAGATCGTGCAGCTGGAATCTTCTGTGACTTCAACGGAGATTCTTCAGATCCACTACCGGGGTGCAGAATTGAAGCTGCCGGTCGGTGTGGATATTGCGGCTGTCGCTGCACTGCTTCGGTCCATTCAATCGCTATGATAGATCTGACAAAAGTCCGGAATTTCTATATTGCCTGCGGCTATACAGATCTCCGTCTTGGGATTGACGGCCTTGCCGCAGTAGTGAAGCAGCAGTATGGCAGTCATTTTGACGAAGAAAGTCTGTTCCTGTTCTGCGGCAGACGAACGGATCGAATCAAGGCTCTGTACTGGTGCGGCGACGGATATATCCTGCTCTATAAGCGATTATCCAACGGGAGATTTCAATGGCCCAGGACAGAAGCAGAACTGCGGTTACTGGATCCCCAGAG
>CDZG01015698.1_pt1 | contig 67330 bp, 79 predicted proteins | sample 557741 | NCBI WGS metagenome assembly CDZG01 (sample SAMEA3182086, study PRJEB8094) | gut metagenome | biome: human; feature: gut; material: Stool; isolation source: human stools | place: Canada | collected 2013-01-21
ACTGCTAAGACAGACTTTTTCTACAGGCTGAACGGCTCTCTGTGAGAGCCGTTTTTACATTAAAAATCATGTATTTTCACGCGCTTGCCCATTTTTTGCAGATTATTTGAAAGCTGCTTGAGTATCTGCATTTTGACGTTGAAGTTAATGGGCAGTCCGTCGTGCGCCGGGTTTGCGGCATGGCCGATGAACATGTTTATATCCGTTGCATCCTCAAATAGTATGCGAGCTGCCAGCGACGCGCCGTCTTTTTTGTAATACCAGTTTTCAAAGCTGCGGTTATCCTTTACATAGTCCTTGGAATAGGCAAGGACGCGATCAAGGGTTATTATGCCCTCCGTGGCAAGGTCTACGCCCTGAATATGTGATATGGGCGGTATGTCGGGGTCGGGTGAGGTATACTCCGTCTGCACGTTCGTGTGCAGATACTCGGCTGCGATCTTCGATGTCGTTCCGCCGCAGACAATATGCTTGCCCTCCTTGGCAAAAAACAGAGCCATCATGCGGTGATTGTCGCTTATATTCTCCGGCGGTCCGACAGCGACATTGACCGTCTGACGCTGCCGAATCTTAACAATACAAGTCGTTGCGTCGTCAAATGGCTTACCTCCGTAGAGCCTGCTGACCTCTTCCATCAGGATGTTCATAAGAACATTGGCTGTAAGTCCGGAATCACTTAGCGGTCCCATAAAGTCCGCTATTGCCTTTCTGTCCCACGCAGTGTTCAGGACACCGTTGTTACTGGCATAGAGCATACCGTCACTCAATGCAATAAACACATCTCCGTCTGCAAGCTCAATGCTTGAACGGTATATCGTTTTCTCACCTATTGTCATTGCGGAAAGCGGAAACTCGTGGAGCTGCTCCTGACGAATGAGTATTACATTCGGGTTTTCATACTGGATTATGTCCGCGTGAGCATCATTTTCAAGCTTTATTATCGTAAAGGTCGAAAACGCCGTTTTCCGCTCGGAGCATATCGGCAGCGTGTCGGCAATAGTTTCGACTGCATCACGAATATCAAGCCCTGCCGCAAGCATCGTGGATATTATCGTTGATGTGAGCGTTGAGAGTATGCTCGCCTTAACGCCGCTTCCGAGTCCGTCGGCAAGGACGACGATGGTAGAGTTTTCGTTTTCAACGATCTCGACATGGTCGCCGCACAGCTGCTCGCCGTCGTGGTTAAGGCTCATATACGCTATCTCGCTGCAAAGATTATTCTTCTTCAAGGCTCAGCGACTCCTTCAGCCTCGTCAGGGCGATCTTCGTCTCGGCCGTAGTCTCGCCGAGGAGCGAGGCGATCTCCTGAACGATGCGCATCTGATTTTCAATGACGTTGTTGGTGATCTCCGCCGTTTTCTGGCTTATAGCCTTGCAGCGCATGGACTCTTCCTCTTCCTCGGTGACGTCGGAGATGATATCGATAAGTATCTTTGACGAGCGGTCGTACACTATGGTCTGCTCAAAGTACTTTTCGTAATCGGAGAAGTATCCGCGCAGCTTTTTGACGCTTTTGCCCGTCTCAAGGCAGGTAAAAAACGGTGCCGTGTCGAGCACTCTTACAACGCTGTCGCCCAGAACGTCGGATTCGTGGCTTATATTGAGCATGCGCATGGCCGTTCGGTTTAGCTGCTGCACCTCAAGATCCTCATTGACGACAACAACGCCGCTGGGCATATTGTTGAGTATCTTGGTGCTGAAGCGCTCGGCCTTATCCATGATAAACGGCAGGCACATGCTGTAGTCGGCGGTGCCGCGGTAGATTGCGATAGCCTTGTCGCGGCAGGTGTTATAGCCGCAGGAGCCGCAGTTGAGCTCATCGGCCTTTGTGTTTTTGCCGAGCTTGGACAATATCTCGCGTATCTCGGCCTCGCTCGGAGTTTTTTTATGCACCGGAGTTCCGATATACTGCGTCCTGAGCTGTTCCGGCTCCGGCTGCGGAACGTCGAAATCCTCCTTGCCGACATTGCTCCAGACAGAGTATATATGCCGGATCGGGGAATTTATGTACTTTTCCATAATGGGGCCTTCTATGCAGCTTCCGTCGCACATGGCAAGCTCGATAAAGCACTTGTGGATATTGCCGTTTTGGAGGTCGTTTAGCGCATTCATGCAGTTTTTCGGGCCGTTTGTCGCAATGCACTGATAGCCCGTGTCGGGTATATCCATGCTTCTTATTATGCCGCCCGTGACCGGGAAGCTGCGCGCCCTGCCGGGGAAGCTTTCACCGAATTCGTGCTCGATCTCAATGCCGGCGGATATGCGCATCTGGTCAAACTCCTCGAACGTGAGGACCGTGTCAACGCACGTTCCCTCGTACTCCTGCTTTTTTGCGACGCAGGGACCGATGAAAACGACCTTTGCCTCCGGCATGCGGCGCTTTATATCCATCGCGTGAGCTATCATCGGCGACACGACGGGAGCCAGATACTGCCGCAGCTCGGGAAAGTGCTTTTCAATAAGAAGGTTAAGCGACGCACAGGCCGAGGTTATGATAACATCCTGCTTTGCCTCTCGCAGCATCCGCTCGTATTCGCGCTTTACTATCGTCGCGCCTATGGCGGTCTCCTCGGCGTCGGTGAAGCCAAGCTCTATAAGTGCCTTGCGCACGGAGTTTGCTCCGCAGCCCTCCCAGCAGGCATAGAAGGACGGGTCAAAGCTCGCTATCACGGGCGCTTCGCCCTGAAGCATCACGCCGACCCTCTCGCGGTCATCAATGATCTCCTTTGCCTCCTGCGGACAGACAACAAAGCACTGACCGCACAGGATGCACTCGTCGCTTATTATATGTGCCTGATGCCCCGTGAAGCGGATAGACTTGACCGGGCATTTTCTTATGCATCTGTGACAATTCTTGCAGTTTGATTTTTTAAGGTTGAGCACACCGGGCACAGCAGCCACCTCCTGTTTATCTTCACCTGTAAGTATAACATAAACCCCCACTTGCTACAAGTGATAATAGGGTGTATAATTTGTAAAGGTGATGATTAATGTTTCAGGAAGCAATTATAACAAAGAATCGTGATGACGGGCTTGCCGAGGTCGTCGTCGAGAGGCTCGGCATATGCGGCGGCGACTGCAACGGCTGCAACGAGTGCAAGTACGAGCACCTCATGAAATCCGTCGTGCAGAATCCCATTGGAGCGCATCGCGGCCAGCATGTTATGATCGAAACACCGACAAAGGGCGTCGTGAAGGGCGCGCTTGCGATCTACGTTCTGCCGCTTGTTATGCTCATTTTGGGCTATGTCATAGCCGCCGCTTTCTCGCTGAGTGAATCGGTATGTATTGCCGTGGCCTTCGGCGCTGCGATACTCGGCATAGTGATTGCCATCGTTCTAAGCCGCGCACGGCATAAGTTAGACCCGACCCCGACGAAAATCGTGAGCGTGATCGAAAATGATTAAAACCGGTCATTAAGGCCGGCTGGCACAAGAAAACATACGGTTTTGAAACGATCTTTTTCGCCCCTGCTGCGTCCAAAGTCTTGAGAATACGACGGTATGCTCTGCAACTTTGTCCTTGCAGGAACAAAAAATCTCTGCTTCAAAACTGCAAAGCACCAAAAATGACGGAGCAAGTGCGAGGTCATGGCGCGGCGTCGCAGGCATACTTTGTGTATACCAAGCCGTCGCAACGAAGACATTCGTGCTTGCTCCGCCTTTTTTGGCGTATGTTTTCTTGTGTCAGCCGGCCTGGCCGGTTTTATTATGCACAAAAGCTTTGCTTTTGCAGCGTATATATGATAGTATATTATTCTATGTGAAAAAATATTTGGAGAGAAGCGTATATGGCTGATATAAGAAAGGAAATCGAACGGCGCAGAACGTTTGCTATCATATCGCACCCTGACGCCGGCAAAACAACGCTTACCGAAAAGCTGCTGCTCTACGGTGGGGCTATACAGCTGGCAGGCTCTGTAAAGGGCAAGGCTACGGCGCGTCACGCGGTGTCCGACTGGATGGAGCTTGAAAAGCAGCGCGGAATATCAATAAGCTCATCCGTTATGCAGTTTGAGTATAACGGCTACTGCATAAACATCCTCGACACTCCGGGACACCAGGATTTTTCCGAGGACACTTACCGCACCCTGATGGCTGCCGACAGCGCAGTCATGGTCATCGACGCGGCAAAGGGCATCGAGCCGCAGACAAGGAAGCTTTTTAAGATATGCGCAATGCGCAATATCCCCATCTTCACCTTTATAAATAAGCTTGACCGCGAGGCACGCAGCCCCTACGATCTTATGGAGGAGCTGGAGCAGGAGTTCGGCATCGGCACATATCCGATGAACTGGCCCATCGGCTGCGGCATCGACTTCAAGGGTGTTTACGACCGCGAAAAACGCGAGATCCTCGCCTTCAGCGAATTCCACCGTGGGCAGGACAAGATCAAGGCCATCGAATGCAGCCTTGACGACACCGAAACGCTCGACAGCCTTATCGGTGAAAAGCTGCGCAGGACCCTGTGCGACGATGTTGAGCTGCTCGACGGTGCAGGCTATGAATTTGACATCGATCAGGTTCGCGACGGAAAGCTCAGCCCTGTGTTCTTCGGTTCGGCGCTCAACAATTTCGGCATTGAGCCGTTTTTGGAGAGCTTTCTTGACATGACCATGCCTCCCCTGCCGCGCAAGGCAGGCGACGAGATCGTCGATCCGTTCACCGACAAGTTCTCCGCATTTGTTTTCAAAATTCAGGCGAACATGAACAAGGCTCACCGCGACAGGATCGCCTTCATGCGCATATGCTCGGGCAAGTTTGAGCGCGACAAGGAATATTTCCACGTTCAGGGCGGCAAGGCCATCCGTCTTGCGCAGCCGCAGCAGCTCATGGCGCAGGAGCGCGCAATAATAAACGAGGCCTACGCCGGAGATATCATCGGCGTGTTCGACCCCGGCATTTTCTCGATCGGCGATACGATATGCGACAAGTCCATGAAGGTGGAGTTTGAGGGCATACCGACCTTTGCGCCTGAGATTTTTGCCGGCGTTGAGCGTATCGACACAATGAAGCGCAAGCAGTTTGAAAAGGGCATCATGCAGATAGCGCAGGAGGGCGCAATTCAGATATTCCACGAGCCTTACACCGGCGTTGAAGAGATCATAGTCGGCGTCGTCGGCATACTTCAGCTCGAAGTGCTTGAATACAGACTGAAAAACGAGTACGGCGTTGACGTTCGCCGCCGCAGCATGCCGTATGAGGTCGTGCGCTGGATAGATAACGAGGGCATAAACCCCAACGATCTCAATCTAACGAGCGACACGAAGTGGGTTCAGGATTTCCGCGGAAATAACCTGCTGCTGTTCACCTCCGAATGGTGCGTCAACTGGGCGCTCACCAAAAACCCCGGACTTGAGCTTAGGGAATTTAACAGAGACTAAAAAAATTGCACCGCACGGGGGATAACCGTGCGGTGCGTTTGTATTTTGTGGCATATCGTTTCCGTTTGAGGGCGACGACAAGCCGGGAAAACAAACCGGATTTTTGTCAAAACGCTCATTTTTTATTCTTTTTATGTTATTATACCACATTTTTCCCATATGTTAAATGGTGATACTAAACAAATTTTAGCTGCATTTATTAGTGCACATTGACTTAAGCTGACAAAAGTCGACCACATATCTGTTCTGACGCTCGTCAGCTTAAATGAGCTAAAATCATCCGAACAGGCTGACTCTTACAGTATATGTGACGGTCTTTCCGTCATAAGTGACGGTCGCTTCGCGGTTTCCGAGGCCGGTCATGTCGCACTCGACCGTGAATTCGCTCGGGTCGGTTATGCGCTTTGCAGAGCCGTTATTGTAATACGCTCTGAGCACAAGGCCGGTCGTATCAAGCTCTTCGCCGACGGTGTACACGGTTTTGACGGGCATCTCTTCGATGCTCAGCTCCGTTACCTTGGGGCGCTCGACAATGACGGTGCACTGATCGTAGATCTCCATCTTGTCGCTGACATAGACCATGATTGTTGCCGAACCTTCGCTTACGGCCTTGAGTGCGCCATCCTGCGAAACGGTGACAATGCTCGTATCGCTGCTTTTCCAGATATACTCCGGTTCTTTCTGCCCGGCGGACGGCTCGGGCATACAGCTGACCTTGAGCTGAGCCTCGTCATCGACCGTCATCGTGAGGCTCGGCGAGCTGAGAACGACGGATTTTACGTCAAGCTTCTCCGGCTCCGGAGTTGCCGTCGGCGTGGGAGAGGCGCTTGCCGTCGGCGTATCATCCTTGCCTCCGTCATTGTTGCCGGACAGTGCAAAAATGATCACCGCTGTTGCCATGGCCGCAAGTATGAGCACAAGCGCCAGTATATAGCCGAACATGGACTTTTTCGGCTTTTTCTCAGGCTCAGGCTGCTTGGGCGGGGTTTTTTTCGGCTGCGCAGCCTCGGGACGCGGCTGCTGCTTCGGCTTTGGCTGCGGTCGCGGCTCAGCCGGCGTTTCGGGTATGTATTCCGGGCGCGGATCGGCCTTGAAATCCTCACGCACGGTCATATCGTCGCTGCCGAACGAGGCCGGCACAGGCTCGGGCTCTACCCTTCCCGACGCTGCGAGCGAAAGAGCTTTTTTCAGCTCCGTCGGCCCTGCATATCGGTCGGCAATTTTATAGCTGCACGCCGTCATAACGACCTTTTTTAGTGCAGCACTGCCGTTTTTCGGCTGCGGCAGGGTCTCGCCGCGGAAGCGGCGTATCTGCGCATCGGTGATCTGCTCGGGCGTCGGTACCTGCGGCGGCATCGGCAGAAACGGGCCGCGCCGATCGTTTAACAGCCAATAGAGCACCATGCCAAGCGAGTATATATCCACACGGTCGTCATAGCCCTTGCCCTTGTAGACCTCGGGCGCCATATACGAATAAGTTCCGACCTTATCGGCCGAGGTGCGTATGGTGGAGGCCTTGGCCACGCCGAAGTCGCCGAGCTTAAACACGCCGTAGCGGCTGACGAAGATATTCTGCGGCTTAATGTCGCGGTGGATTATATTATTCTCGCGGCAAAGCTCGAGCGCCGAGCACATGTCGCTGCCGAGCTTAATAACGCTGTCGACCGTCATACCGTTTTCGCGGACGTAATCCGGCAGGGACTGCAAAAGCTCCATGCGGATATAAATATCCCAGCCCATGTCGTTTTCGTGCGGAATGATCATCTGATCCTCACAGTTGACAACGTTCGGGTGGCCGCGCAGAGCGCCGAGCAGACGATACTCGTTACTGATCTCCTCGACTTTTTCGCGGAGCTTTGCGCGCATGGCAAACTCGCTCATGCTCTCGAGCATCTCGTCATACTCTTTCTGCGAGCCCGGAACGCTTATGACCTTGAGCGCACAGTGAAAGTCGCCGCCGTATTCATCTTTTTTCTTCAGCTCGTATACCTTGCCGGAGCTGCCGCTGCCGATGCAGCGCACTATCTCCCAGCCGGGCAGCGAAGTTTGCAAATTTTCCATATCATGCATCCCTGATATTATAAATTAATCACATTTAAATATAATATATTCTCCGCACGTTGTCAAATTACTCTATTGATTTGAGCGCGCCGGCCATATCGATATTGTCTATCCTGCGGCGCATGATGGCGTTTACTATCATGGCGAACACAAAGGTTATGACGATAGAAACGGCAAAGCTCAAAAAGCTGATGTGCGGCTTGAAATACATCATATCGACCTTTATCGCATTCATGACAAAGGCGTGCAGCGCAACGCCGAGACCAAGGCCGAACACCGCTCCGGCTCCCGTAAGAATAAGATTTTCGCGGAAAACGTAGTGTGCCGCCTCATTTGGGTAAAAGCCCAACACCTTGAGCGTAGCTATCTCGCGTATGCGCTCGGATATGTTGATATTAGTGAGGTTATATAGAACAATGAATGCCAAAAGCCCTGCGCAAAGGATTATCGCAGCAACAACGACAAGCAGGCCGTCCAACATGCTGCTCATGCGCTCTTTTATGTCGGTGCTGAGCGTGACTCCGCGCACGCCGTCCACGTCATGTGTGAGCGCTTCGGCGCAGCGGTTTACATCAGCCCCGTCGGGTGCGTTTGCAAGCGCGGACTTATACTCCGGCACTTCGCCGAGCTGCTCCTCACAGGTTTCAGGCGAGATGAAAACGAAGCTGTCGACATAGTTATCAAACAGGGCGCTGACCGTAACTGTAAGCTCCTTTTTTTCGGAGGTCGTCAGTTTTATCTCATCGCCGACTTCAATTCCGCCGAGTTGCCGGGCAAGGTTATAGTTAATTGCCGCTTCGCCCCTGCCGGGATAGTCGACGGGTTCTCCGTCATAGCTAAGGTCAATGTACTTGCAAAGCTTCTTGCCGTCGGTCACGGTGAGCGTTGCGCTTTTTATGGCATCGCTGCCGGACACCTCCGCAAGGCCACGATAGAGAAACACTGCATCCTTTATATCGTCTCCTGCGTCACGGAAGAATATCTCCTGCTCTTCCTCATTCATGTCATACGCCATCGTGATCTCATAATCATAGAGGATTATATCATCATACTGCCGCGTCACGACATTCTGGATAGTATCGTTAAGTCCGAGCGCCGTAAGCACAAGCGCGGTGCAGCCGCCGATGCCCAGAAGCATCATGAATATGCGCTTTTTATAGCGCATGATGTTGCGCGCCGAGACTTTCTGCATGAAGCTCATATCGTTCCACACTACCGGGATACGCTCGAGCAAAATGCGTTTTCCGGCCTCGGGCGCTTTCGGGCGGATGAGCTCCGCCGGAGCACATTTGAGCTCCTTGGCGCAGCAATACCATGTAACAAGCAGCGTGACTGCAAGGTTTGCTGCCGTTATCCCGGCTGCCAACGGCCAATCCATTATAAACGTAAGTCCGGAGAGATTGTATATAAGTCCATAGCCAAACCACACAACAGCCGGAAAGGCAAAGCTTCCGGCCGCAATGCCGAAAATGCATCCGAGCACGGTGGCACTGCCGGAATAGAACATATACTTCCCAATTATTGCGCCCGAAGAATAGCCCAGCGCCTTCATAATGCCTATCTGCGTGCGCTGATCGGCGATCATTCTCGTCATCGTTGTAAGGCACACAAGCGCCGCGACAAGAAAGAAAAACACAGGGAACACGGACGCCACGCTCTGGACAACGTTTGTGTCGCTTTCAAAGCAGACATATCCCGCGTTTGTATCGCGGTCGAGCACATACGTATCGGCGTGGTTGATATTTTTTATCTGCTTTTCGGCAGAATCAAGCTCTGCTGCGCCCTTATCAAGCTCTGCCTTTGCCGCATCAAGCTGAGCCTTGCCGGAGGCAAGCTCCTTTTCAGCCTCGGCAAAGCCTCGTTCGGCCTCCGCCTTGCCCTGCTCATACTGCTTTTTTGCCGCCTCAAGCTGTGCGCCGCCGCTGCTTATCATCTCGCGCGCAGCATCAAGCTCCGCCTGCCCGGACTCTATCTGGGCATAGCCTGCGTCAAGCTGAGCCTTTGCATCCTCAAGCTGCTTGCGATACGGCTCAAGCTCGGCATCGACCTCGGCGCGCTTTTGACGGTGGACCTCAAGGCGCTCGTTATAGCGCTCGATATCCGCATTATCACGGCTGATACGGTCGTTTGCAGTTTTGATCTTCCACTCTATGAGCCTTGCCTTTAAGATATCACCGTTTGCCTGAGCTTCGGCAAGCTGCGCATTGAGGCTTTCGATCTCGGCATTCTGCGCAGCAATATCGTTCTGTTTATCGATTATGCGGTTTTCGTAATAAGCTATCTGCTCATCCACCGCGCCGTAGGCGAGCTTTGCCTTGGCATTGAACTGTTTCAGGCCTCTCTCGTATTCGGCCTGCCCCTTGTCAAGCTCCGCCTTTGCCGCGTCAAGCTCTGCCTGCTTTTGATCGATAACGGATGAATCACCCATCATCCTTTCTGCGTTCTCGATCTCCTTGCGTGCCTGTTCAAGCTGAGCCTCGGTATCGCTCTTTTTCTGCACATACTCTGCGTAGCCGGCATCATACTCAGCCTTGGCTGCATCGTACTGCGTCTTTCCGTCCTCATACTGTTTTTTTGCATCGTCAAGCTGAGACATTGCGTCATCAATGATGGCATCATGCCTTATAACCGCGCGCTCGGACATGAATTTTTCAAGCCCGTCAACATATTTTTGCGTGCTTTGCTCGTACTCATCGGAATAAACATATCCTTCGGAATCGACGCAAACATAGATATCCGTATAATAATCCGTCGAAAAACCGTCCATCGGAATATAGATGTAACCCTTAACGCTGCCGTTTCCGAGCGTGCTGGAGCCGCGCTCCATATTTATATACAAAACGCTGTAGGCAAGTCCGACGATCGTATATTCGTCATACGCAAAGGTATCAAAAGTCTGCTCGCTGTTATCCTTCGAAAGCTTTATCGTACTTCCGATATCGTCTTTTGAATACATATCAGGGTCGGCGAGACACTCGTTTGCCTTTTCCGGCATACGGCCTGCCTTCAGCTTAATTTGGTTCACATTTTCGGGTATGCTCTGCGCCATCATGATGAGGTTATCCTCATCGGCGGTGTTAAACAAGAAATCCGCGCCGACTGCGCCCTCGGCAAGCTTCACCCCGTCCATTTTTTTGACCTCGGCAAGATCTTCGTCGGTAAGTCCGAGCGTTGAGACAAGTCGGAAATCATAAAAATTCGTCTTATTAGTGTAATTATTATACGTTTCGAGAAAATCCGGGCGCGACAGGCGCAGGCCGACAAACAGACCTGCCCCCAACGCTATTATCGCGAATATCGCAAGATAGCGTCCGAGGCTGCTGCGGATCTCTCGTTTTGTGAGTTTGATGATGGATCTGTTCATTGCTTTACCACTCTATGTCTTCGATGGGTATCGGGTGCTCGTTTCGGCTGACGTCGGTGACAACACCGCTCTTTACCGAAACTACTCTGTCCGCCATTGCAGTGAGCGCCTGATTGTGGGTTATGATAACCACTGTCATGCCGTTTTTCCGGCTGCAATCCTGCAAAAGCTGGAGCACTGCCTTGCCCGTGTTATAGTCAAGCGCTCCTGTCGGCTCGTCGCAGAGCATGAGCTTCGGATTTTTTGCCAGCGCACGCGCTATCGCAACGCGCTGCTGCTCGCCGCCGGAAAGCTGCGCCGGGAAATTCTGTGCCCTGTCGTGCAGACCGACAAGGTCGATGACCTCCGCAGCGTCCATCGGGTTTTTGCATATCTGTGCGGCAAGCTCAACGTTTTCAATGGCCGTGAGGTTCTGAACAAGGTTATAAAACTGGAACACAAAGCCCACATCATAACGGCGATAGGTCGTAAGCTCGTTTGCGTTATACGAGGATATTTCTTTACCGTCGAGCACAACGCGGCCGGATGTAAGGCTGTCCATACCGCCGAGAATATTCAGAAGCGTGGTTTTTCCTGCACCGGATGCGCCGACAATAACGCATATTTCGCCCTTTTCGATCTCAAAGGTCGCATCCTTGAGTGCTTCGATGCTCACCTCGCCCATGTGATATGTCTTTTTAACTTTTTCAAATTCAACGTACGCCATAGCCTACCTGCCTTAAATATATTTATTAGATATATTATACTAAACGTCTATACTCTTTGCAATAAAAAACCGTGGTCTCCCACGGTTTTTTAACATATTATTCAACGATTTTATATAAGACTGAGCACCTTGCATGCCTGCTCGCGCGTTGCAAACGATTTCGGATAATAGCTGAAGCTTCCGTCGGCGTTCTGCTTTCCGCATATTATGCCTGCGCGCTGGAGCGCCGTGACATAATCGACTGCGTACTTTGATATCTGCGCACTGTCGGCAAAGGCAGCGGCCGGTGCATCGTCGGACAGCTTTATGCCGGCATAGTCGGCATAGCGGCAGATTATGGCCGCCATCTGCTCGCGAGTTATGTTGTCATTCGGCTTGAAGGTTGCCGAATCAATGCCGAGTACGATGCCGTTATTTGCAGCCCACTCGACATACGGCGCGAAAACGCTCTTATCGCTGACATCGGTGAAGCGACACTTTGCGTAAGCGCTCGTATCCACTCCGTCGAGGCAGGCGAGCATTTTCACGAACTCTGCGCGCGTTACGTTGCCGGTCGGATCAAATATGCTGTCCGAGCGGCCGTTTACAACGCCGAGCTGATACATCTTGAGGATGTAATCATACGACCAGCGATCCTTCGCAACATCAGTGAATGACATCGTCTTGCCGATAGGTTCTTCGGCCGGAGTGCTGCTGCCATAGGTACTCGTAACCCTGCTTATAAGCTCCATGTACAGATGCCGGGTATTTGAAACGGTGTTTGAAAGAATGCCGCCGATGATGCTAAGATGATCATACGGCTGAGTCGGGAAGACATTCCATATACCCTTCGCATAGCTTTCCTTGTTGTATCCGTCGCAGACAACAAAGCCCCGGCTTCCGTCGGACTTTTCGCACTTGAGCTTGCTGTTTACAGGATACAGGCCGGACACGACGTTTACCATGCCGTCGTTAGGCAGCCACGTTCTGTCGATATAAACGCCGCCGGCAGTATATTTGTCATAATACTTACCAATCATCGCAGCAAAGGGCTTAAGCAGCGCAAACACGGATGAGTCGGGCACTTCGTTTCCGCTCACGCTGCTCGGGTGCGTTGCGTCGCCGCAGACGGAGAAGTAATAAACATTGTTCTGCATCTCTATCCCGTCGTTTATCTTCAGCGCATTGTCTATGGTGAGGTCGTATATTGCATTGTCATTATGACTCATGAAGTTGCTGCTGTTGAGGACTCGGATGAGATACTGCATATCAGTCTCGCCGTCCTTGCGGTAGATCCCGAAATGCTCAAGCTGGAGATCGTACACACCCTTAAGCTTGGTAAGGCCGAGAGCTGCGCCGAAATTATAGATGGCATCGGTTACCACCTTGGTCGAAACATCGCAGGTTTCGATAAACGTGGTTCCGTTGTGCGGCGCAGCAACCGCCGTGAGCGAATACACCCAGTCGCCCTTGCCGCCCTGAAACAGCGGCGATACCTTGGTGCCTGCCGCCTTTGCGGCCGCGACCTCTTCCGCGCTGCCGTTTGCAAGCAGCTCGAGGAACAGTCGCGTCGTCGCGCCGCCGAAGCTGTGTCCGATAAGATTGATTTTCTTCTGCGCGCTCCAGCCCTCAAAAAGCGGCTTTTCGTAGGTTATGCCGTAGCGATCGTGACCCTTGGCCGCCGAGTGCGCAGCGCCGTAGTCAACCGTTCCGCCGACAAGCTGCGCATAAAGCTCGCACGCTCTGTCCCAAGCGCCGGAGAGAGGTCCGACCTGAGCGGCATAGCTCTCGTAGCCCTTTGAGTTCAGGTACTTCATGAGATTGCCCGTTGTCATGCCCCAATACGGCATGATCGGATCGAGCATCGATCTTTCGCCCCAGCCCATAAGGCCGTGGACAAAAACGAACGGATAGTCATCTTCCGGGTTCCCCTCGGCCGATGCCGCTGCCGGCAACAGGCTGCAAAGCAGCAGCACCGCAAGCAGCAGACTCAGAAGCTTTTTTGACTTTTTCATTTTTCTCCCCCTTGTAAATTATTTTCCCGTTAAGTATACAAAAAGTCTATTCTTATATTACCATACTATGAGTTGCCGGTCAACTGTTTGCCTGCATTTTCGGCGGCATGGTATTTTTGCTTGCATATTCTCTCCCGTTGGTGTAAAATAATTTCCGCACCACGATAATTGCGGATGTCGTCTAATGGCAGGGCCCCAGCTTCCCAAGCTGGCGACGCGGGTTCGATTCCCGTCATCCGCTCCAAACATAGCAAAATCCCGAAGTCATTGAAACTTCGGGATTTTCTTTGTTTATCAATGGTTTGCGGCGTTTTTGTGCCGTATATTTTCTAACTTTATCGTTTGGATTTTCGCGCAAAAACACATTGTTTAACGCGCAATTTTACGACAATTTTACGACAACTCAGGTCTACTGCTTTCTCTTAGTCGGAAAATGGGTGCTCTTGTATTTAGTTTGAAACAGCTTGGCGTAATCAAGTAGCTTTATTTTTCTTATGATGCTTTTTCAGCCCTCGGCAGGTGCGCCGAGGGCTGTTGTTCTATTCACTTGTTGTGAAACGCTTGAAGAACTCCGCGAAAGCGTTAAGCGCATAATGGATAATGAGTAAATAAAAAGTGAGCGACGCCCCTAACAAAGATGCCGCTCACTAAACCACCCAATAAGGTGAGCCGGAAGCCTTACTCCGGCTACCTTGATTATAACCAAGTAAGACAAAAAACAAGGTGGAATAGCTCGGTTGGTTAGAGCACCGGATTGTGATTCCAGGTGCCGAGAGTTCGAATCCCCGCTGGAGCACCAACACAAAATGTGAAAAAACCTTGTAGTTTCAATGACTACAAGGTTTTTTCATATCAATGCAGTGTTACTCAAAAATACGCTTTGGAGCCCGATAAATAGGGCAAAAACCGGGGCTCTAAGCTGCTTTGGGGTTCCATTTCGGGTCCAAATTAGGTATTACGTTTTTTGGGGATGGTCGCTATAAAAATTCTCGCCTGATATCTGTTTGATAGTAGTGCGATTACTGTATTCGAGGTTCGTAGATTTTAAAAGCGTGCATTTTTGAATAGCGGCTCCCTGCTCTTCTGGAGAAGTATACTTGTAGGCAGGACGTGAGAAGCCTTGAGTTATTTTCTGATATGCTTTCATGTAATCTTCAGTCATAATATCACCTCATCTCTGCTCGCCTGTGATGATCATAGTATTGCCGGAATGGCTTTCAATTATTTTTATTGCATTTGAGTTGGCAAAAGTATGCATGTAAGAATGATGTATAGTAAGGACACAATCTTGAAGATCTTTGCACCCACCGATTCGGCGAGAATCGAGACCCTCTAATTGAGTAACTTTTACGCCAAGAGCTTTTAACTCATCAGCTGGAATATGCCTTGAATGTGAGAAAGTCTTATTATGGCTTGAGAGCGTACGGACAACCGTTTCTGCACGTTCTTCTTTATCTATATATGCACTAAACATGTTTTCTGTGAGCCATGTTTTGACCATATTGTCGGACCAATCGATAGCTTTTCTACAATCACCAATAAATGTTGGATGATATTTTGATATAATAGGCCCCCAAACGGCGGCTGCATTAGGATTGATAGTAACCGCAGCACAGGCCTCTTCAAACTCCTCTATGATCCCTGCACAGGACATTCCACCGTATTGAGGATCAATCGGGCCTAAATTAGACTGCTTTCCCATTATTATTTCGCTGGTTGATAGTGCTATCATTGTTCCAGCGGACATTGCCATTTGCGGTACGAATGTCCTGATATCGTTTCCAAAGAGTGCTCTCAAATAGCAAACTAATGATTCTGCTGCCGCTAAATTGCCGCCAGGAGTATGTATTAGCAAATCTAAGCCCTTACTTCGGTCAAGCCCACAAACAGCTTGCATAAAAGCATTTTTGTCATTGTCGTTAATCCCACAACCTTCGATTTGTGGCAACTGAATAAATCCTGAATAGTACGCAATGACATTACGCCCTGTATATTTGTGCATTGTCTTAAGATATTTACGGCGCATTTCATCAAGTGGATTTTTTGAAGCCTGAAGGCTTGTTAAAACTTCTCCCCAACTTGGCATATATCTTCCCCCTTTTCTGCTATACTATAATACTTTAGCAAAAAAATGCAAGAAATTTATTTTGGTACGAAATTATATGGTTACATGGGGGGGAATATCAACAGATTTAAATTAGCCTATATGCCCTTGAAAATTAAAGAGCGTTATGTCTTGCAAAATGCAAATAGCAAGAAGCTACAATAACCATTAAAAAATATCTTCAGATCTGTGTGCCAGTTTCCATATTAATTGTATATTAGAACAAACGAGTGACCGCCCGCAGAAACTGCACGTTAATAAACTTATTTTCTGCTTAGTTTAGTCACATTTATCAGACATTGTGCACATTGTCAATTGACGAAATGCACAAAAATAATTATTCTATAATAAAGAAGATGGGTGTGGGGGAATTTTATTATTTTTGCCGTGTTGGCGATTGTGGCGCTACTGTATTTTGTGGATTATTCCAATTCGGGCAGTTGGATTATTATTTTTGCTCAAAGCCATCCCAAATTGACAACGATTGGTGGACTGCTTCTTATAGCGGCAATATTCATTCTTGTTGCAAGACATATACTGTCGAGCGGAAAGGGGTCCACAAATAAATAGCAATAACAAGACTGCATTTATACGCAGCCCTCGGCAGATATGCCGAGGGCTGTTTTTCTATTCACTTGTTCCCGATATCGTCGGTCTTGTCTTTGAGCTTTTTGATGCCGCTCGTCAGCCAGTCGGGCACAGGCGCGCCGAGGGCCTGGGCATTCTCGGCTATCGATCCTATTTCCGTGAATATGTACCACATTGTGACTAAGGGCCCGAACAGCGTTTCATAGTCAATCGGCAGCGTTATGCCGAGCCCCTGCATGCCTATCTTCAATGCTAAATCGCACATAAAAGCGGCTACTACTGCGACTATCTCGCCGACCTTGTGCCATCGTCCCTCGCGGGATCTTGCGCTGTTCCAGTCTCCGGCCTTCTTCGCGGCGCACGAGCCCGTTGTCCAGTCGATGATGACAAGCGCGAGAAACAGCATTACCGCCCAGCCTGCCCAGCCTATCAGGCCGGTTATGATTGCCGCAACCGCAGTCGCGGCGCCCTTGATCTCTGTGATTTTATCCGGTGCGTTCATTTACTTGCCCTCCATAATGCGCTGACAGAAGATCATTACCCTGAGCATATCCTCCGTCAGGTCGATAACGCCGTTGCCCTTGCCCTTGATTATGCCGTCCTGCATAAGCTGCCTGACGGTATTGCGGTAAAAGCCCTCCGGCACATCCTCGATTTTGTTCCATCTGACCATTTCTTCATCCTCGCTTTCTGCTGTATATTTCGGTCTGCCGAAGCCGTAGACCGTGCCGCCGAGATACCGGGTAACGCGCTGCACGGCGTTGCCGTAGTTGCCCTCTATGGTAACGAACGTGTTGCCGTTTACGCTTTCGACAATGCCCGTGTGGCAGGGCAGCCCATCGCGGCTGTCGCGCTGGAAATACTGATCGCCTACCTGCGGCTTGGTGAAAAGCCTCGCCTGTGCCGCGTAATACTTCGCCCAGCTCACGCAGCTTGCGCCGTATGGCCCGGTAAGGCACAGAATATCCTTTGCCTCGCTCCCGGCAATGCGCCAGAAACACCATGCAACAAAGCTTGTGCACCATTCATAGCCGTTCTTCGGCGTGTTCCAGAATTTCGCCTTATCAAGCTCGGCCTGAAACATCGTGAAGTTGCCCCGTCCGGCATTATCCGTGAAACTGTATAGGTCTTTATTCGATGCTTTTTCCCTGTAGCCTATGTATTTTGCCGCAAGTGTGAGCACCTGTTTTGCGGTTATGTCCATCATACTTCCTCCCACGCACTTGGCAGCGCGGCGGCATCGTGAACGCAGTTATCCTGTTTGCAACGATAGACCTTGCCGGAAGCGTCCTTGTAGCATTCGCCGGTCATGTACATGCCGCTCGTTCCGAGAGGGGCTACCCATGCTTTAGCCTTGGCCGGGTCGGTTGTGTGACACAGCCCCCATAGCGCACGCAGAGTGGACGGTCTGCCGCTGTAGTTCGCTGCGTTGTAGGGCTGGATAAGCTTCCACACCTGACCCTCGTCAGCTACCGGCGTTCCCACAGGGCATGCGCTGTAGTCCTTCGTCGCGTCGAAGTCCGGTACGGCGATTTCTGCGGCTATGATCTCGGTGCCGGTCATGGTGTTCGCCTTTGTTCGCAGGGCTGCGGCATCGTCCGCGCCTTTTTCCTTCATTTTGGTCATGGCCTCTGTCTTTGTCATACGCTGTTGACTCCTTCCTTGTATGCCGCCTCAAGGTCGCCGGTGCTCACGGCGTTTTTTAGCTCGGTTCTCATATCCTGTACAACACTTGCGTTCTCGTTGACTTCGAGCATTCTACCCGTCGCCAGCCATTCGGCAAGGTTGCTTTCGATTTCCGCCTGCAAGCCGTCCTTTTCCTTGACATGGATAACATATTCGTCGTATTCAAACAGCGGCGTGGGGTTTTCAACATCCGTAGGTGTGATATTCTTTATGTTTTCACGTAATCGAACTTCCGCATATCCCGGTAAAGGGTCATACCGTTCAACTGTTACCATTTGGGTGGGATAATTTCTATATACTTTCATTATCAAGTCCCTCCTTGTGTGTTTAGGGGATATACATTAAACGGCTTGAATGAACGTCATCTGCGAAAAAGAATTTAAATAAGCCGCAGTCCATCCCTCCGCGTACAATGTTGCCACTGTAAGAATTAGAATAATTAATTGGATCGCAATAAGCGCCAACGTCCGATACATCGGCAACTGGCAACATAGCATAGGCCTCGTCCGAATCACAGCCCATTTTCTGTATGTAACGTTCGCCAGCACCCACTTTATCTCTATATAACGTATAAGACAGTAGCGTGTAATGTGCTGTATTCAGCGTTGAATCGCCATAGTATGCGGGGTTATTGCAAACGTAATATTCTATTGTTAGCGGACTGTTTATCGACGAACTTGTTAAGCTAAGCGATACATAAAGCCCTTCTACAGGTTCATTGCAATTACCCCAAAAACCTTCGATACCACGCCACACAACGTCATATTTTTTACTTCTGTCTGTCGATACCACGCCTGTTAAATTTGGTACATTGTCACAGCTCCCTGTGCTTTCTCGGGAATTGTTTGAGATATAGCGAACGCCATAGCCAATGGCTGATCGAACATCGTTTGTAGCAAATTCAACTATAATAAGCATTTGGATCGCTGATACAGTCGATATATCAATAAGATGCCACCCTGTGCCTTTTTTTGTTGCCTTGCTACGTATAGCACTAACTTTGGTATAGTTGCTTCCGAGACCCTGGCCACTTACAGAAGTTGCGGGATCAGCAAGCAAATATCCCTTATATGCGCCAACATACACACAATCAGAAGGCGTATTTGCGTGGTTAAACGCAGGATGTAATTTAAAGCCCGGCAGTGCTTTATCAGCAATTTTTATATATTCGTAATCGCCTTCGACGTAGCGCTTATACCAAAATTTCGGTATCTTCACCATAACATCTCCGGTTGACAATGTTTGGCGGGTTATGCCGTTCCAAGGATAACAATTATCAAAGTCGCTCGACCCTGCTACAGTGCCAACCGACGCGGTAGCCGTAAAGCCCACAGCGTCATCAGTGCGCGCCCACGCGGGGGATGTTGACTCTATGTTTCGTCTAATGCCATATACATTCCCTACCTTAATTGTGATATGCTGGCTTTCACCGTCGGTAGTTATCAAAACATTCTCCGTTGCTGTAAGTCCTGCATATGTTAGTGTGACTACCCACGTACCGGCGCGTTTCACTTTAAAATTAACACTGCCCGAAGTATCAGGCGCAGTCAGCGTGGTGCTGCCGTTTTGGCAAGTACATACACCGCCTGCTGTATACGTCACATGTATAACAGCGGCAAAGGATGAACCGCCTCCGCATCGGTTTATTAAAGGCATTACAAATCCCTCCTTATGATAATGGTTACTGGGATATCAATAGTCGGGACATCACCCAGCGCGACGAGCTGGATGCTGCCTGCCTCCTGTGTGCCGCCGACAATCATCGCACCGCTCAGCGCTTCCATCTGCGCCTGCGTTATGCCGTTGTTCTCTCTCGGCAGCAGCTCCACCGCTGATGTTGCGGTGATGTTGGAGTTGCTGAGAGTGTATTTCTTGGCCGTGCTCCATCCAGACGCAGACAGCGTTGTGTTGACCTTAGTGCTGAGTCCGGCAGAGGTTAGTATCCATGTATACCCCGTCGCTTCTGCCGCCGTGCAGTGCCACACGCGCTTGTTAGTTTTGTCTATGTACTGCTGCCCGACTACGCCGACGGTCGATGTTGTGGGTGGGGTGGTGCCGATGATGGTCTGAGGAATGTCCGCGATAGCAGCGGCGATAGCGGCCTGCATAGTCGCTGTGGTAACGACGGCGCTTGCATCGACCGTGACCGAGATACTGCCGGTGTTGGATATCATGATCAGGCCATAGAACGTATAAACGAAGTCCGGTGAATCGGATGCCGACGGAACGTCGATGCCTTCGGAATTCTGAAACAGTGCGAGCAGCTTGCCTTCGCCGCTGCCGACCTTTGCCCATATGCCGAACTGATTAAGGATGTAGCCGGTTGACGGTGCGGTGATCTGAAGCTGGATTTTAAGGCCGGTGGCGCCGTCAGCCTTGCTGTGGCTTACGATGCTTGCGGCCTGCTTCTGCCCGGCAAGCGCGGTTTGAGCTATCATTGCGGCCTCGGCGACGGTGCCCGTGCCGGCGGCCGCAGCGTATATATTCAGGGTCGTACCCTCCGCCCATGCGGCGAGAAGCTCCGCGCCCTTGTTGGTGACAACACCTGTCCATTTTGCCATGTGTGTACCTCCGGATTAATTGTAGTTTTCGGCGGTGCAGCTATCGACCAGCTCACAGCCGATGAATGCAGCGGCGGTGAATGCGACAGCCTCGGCGCCGGTTTCGTAGTATTCGATGGTATCCAGTATCGAACGCTGATTTTTGTACTGGTTTACCCATGCCTGCACCTGCGCCTGCTTTGCATCGTCAACGGCATCGGCGGCAATATCTATCTGAACCTTGAAGTGATATTCGCTGCCGTTGTAGTCGTACCATTCGGCGACGCGGCCTTTTGCGAACAGGATGCTTATCAGCTGCTCGAGCGCGGCCGGTGTGCCGAGGTGGGTGTAGAATGTCAGGGTGCTGGCAACAAGCTCACGCTTTGTCTCGACCGGCAAGGTTTCGTCATAGGCCGGGGTGCGCAGCTCGGCGGCGAGGGCATCCAGCACCGTGTCCGGCGCGGACGCAAGCGCCGCGTATGTGCGCGACTTATCGGCGTAGGCGCATAGCTGCCTGATCTGCTGGCCTACGGCGTAGGCCAGCGCCTTGACCTCGGCTGTTTCCAAATGTCCGGGCAGTATGTCGGTCATAAGGCTGTCCTTCAGATCAATCATCTTCAAGACCTCCGTATGTGACCGATGCCGCGGCCGAAAGATTTGCGACGGATGTTGCTGCCACCTTGGTGTAGGCGGGTGCGGACACGACAACGCGCTTTGCACCGGCTGCAATGACCATCGCCGTCAGCTTCGACGGGTTTATATCGCGGCCTATGGTGCGCTGCCACGCCGTGTATTGCGATATGGACGTGTTTACGGCTGCTTGGATATTCTCGGCCTGTGCGCTGTCTTCGCGGCTTATGTAGTACGTCAGGCTTATGCTGTAGCTTACGTTTGCCGGCGCGGCGACAACGACCTTGTCGGTCAGCGGCCGGATGGTTTTTGCGGAAAGGTACGCCGTAAGCCCCTGTATCATCTCCGTGCCCGGCGCGGTGCCGTCGCTGTTAAGGAATACGATGTTTACAGTACCGGCATCGTGATTTGCGGACACGACAACGTCGCCCACGGCCGCGCTGTACCGCTTCGCGTGATAGATATACGCATCTGCCGCTCCGGCTGTGGAGTACGCCCCGGGTGCGAGATAGATGCGCTCCTTCAGCGCGTCGTCGGTTTCAACCTCCGCTCCTCCTGCCGCATCGGTCGTGTTCGTGACCGATGCGACATACGGTACGGGGTCAACGATGGTCGTCAGTTCTCCGGCGGCTATCGCATTGGCGGCCGCTCCGGCTTCGGTGCACACCGCCGCAACGGTAACGGTCGTGGATCCGGCCGGAATCTCCGCATATTCGACGGTTTTGAAATACAGCGTGCCGCCGGCTGATGCGACGCGAGTACCCTGCGGTATGCTTATTGCGGACGCACGGGCGGCGGATGCAGTGAATTTCAGTGTTGTAGTCGCAGCTGTCGCCGGAGTGCGTTCTACGCCGCGCAGCAGTGCAAGGTTGTCGAGAAAATCGCCGTAGGCATACTTCAAAAGATTTTGCTTACCGGCGCGGTCAACGTACTGCATGGCCAAATAGATCTGAACGGCGGCCGCGTTAATGATTGCCCTGTGCACCGATGCGCGGCCGAGGGTGACCGGCCTGCCGTCGATGCGGGTCATATAGTCCTCAAAGTCGGCTATCATCTCGCGCTGGACATCGTCGACCGTCTTCCCGTCAATGAAAGATATATCGGGGGTATTTTTGATCGCAGATATTTCAGACACCTGTTATCACCACCTTGCTTTTCATTTTTCCGTTGTTTCCTTTATCCCAGGAAACGCTTTTCACCCGTACTCCGGGAATAAATTTTGCGATTTTTTCGGACACTTCCGCCGTGTAAAGGCTTTTTGCAGTCTCCGGCGGCATGTCGATGAAGTCCATGCTCAGGCCGAGCTCGCGGTCAAGCGGTATAGTCCCTGCGCGCGTGGACAAGAGCAGACAAATGCTGCGGTCTAAATCGGCAAGCTTATTGTCCGAAAAAGTGTATTCGATTTGAAAATCGTAAAGGGCGTTCATGAATATTCACCTAAATTCAAAGTGACCGACGCCGCGGCCAGCTCGCCGCGGCTGTAGATGCGATCCCAGCTTTCGGACGCGCTTTCGATGTAAAAGCGGTTTCTGCCGATCATTTTGCCGCCGATTATCAGATACTCCGCGTCGCCGCTCTCGACCATTTCTTCAACAGTTTCGAGCATCGCGCGGGGCTTGACTCCGAGTGCTGCGGAAAGCCGGATGGTCAGACTTGCAGTTTGGGCAGCCGGACCGAGGTATTCTGTCTTGGGCTTTGCCCCGAGTATCTCGTGCGCCGCCCAGCGACCGGCTACCTCGCGGCTGAGACTTTCAAATGTGAGCACCTGCTCGGCCGAGACTTCAAACACTATTTTTGTTCCCAATGTTCCAATCATAGCCGCTCCTTATTCGTTTGATGTCAGACTGCCAGTCACGGTGACATTGCCGTTAAGGACGATGCTGTCTGCGTGAATTTTTAAAACGCCGTCTTCATAGCGGATATAGGCTTTGCCGTTTTCGTGCGAAAGCTCCTTTCGGTAAATGCCTTCTCCGCTCTCGGGCGGTTTGTTTTTTTCGCTCCACGGGCGGCCGAGGACAACACCGGCTTCCGTGCCGTTTGAAAGATGCAGCACTATCACCTGATCGCCGACCTGGGGCATGAAATATTCACTTGACAGCAGGGGAATAAGGCCGGTTACGGCATCGTCCTTGTCGTGGTACACGACGCGGACGAGCCCGGATGCGTAATCAATGGCGGATATTTTCCCGATGCGGATGTTGTTATTCATGCTATCCCTCCGTCAGCGCGTTCGCTGCGTTGATGATCAGCCGGTCAAGCGCCGGTACCAGTGTGTATTTTGCTGCCCAATATGTTGGCGAGTTTATAACGCCGTACTGTGTAAGCACATCCAGCGCCGCAGATACGGTGCTTATGCTGCTGCCGCCGCGGTTGACCTTAATGACCGTTGCCATATTGACTATGAGACCGTCAAGGTACTTGACCTGCGTGTACCGGGCAATCCAGTAAGACATGTCCGTGATAACACCGACAGCGTACAGGCGGCCTATCGAATCCTTCATGACTTCGTCTGACATTGATTCGACTAGAGACATCTCCAAATCCATTGTGTAGCCGCTGCCGGATATGTTGTGCGTAATGCTGTCGATATAGTATTTACCGGATAGCCTGCCGATACCGACGACGGTAACGCACTGCGCCGACACAAGCTGCGCGTCGCCGATGATGCTTGCGCTCAGCTTCGTGCTGCCGTGGTTAGCCTTGTTTACTGCTGCGCGGATCTTCCGCTCCGCGTCGGCTCGGCTGTCGGCTTTGCCGGACTGCTTCAAAATGCGCTTGCCGTTACCGATCGAAACGGCGATGTCCGCCTCTGTGGATATATCGGTGTAGGTATACTCGCCGCCGGTATATGTTCCGGCCATGTCCTTGGACCATGACCACGAGATTAGCGACTCGGTACCTATCGTGCGGACGGGTGCTTTCGCTTTGTATGCCTCGCGGTCATATACGACGATCTTTTGCCTGTAGACCTTGACCTCGAGGCCGTAAGTCTCGCATAGGCTCGAGAAAAAGTCACTGTCGGTCTGCTCCGATTGCTCGACGGACTTGATAATGAAATCCGCTCCGGACACATCCCAGGCCAGCTTCAGACCCGCTCGCGCAGCAATCTCTGTGCCTATCTCCTTTATGGTGACACCCTCCCAATTTTGGGTGCGCGCCGTGGCCATAAAGCCGCCGTCGGCAGGTGTGGACACCGCGGATATCGTGCCTGTAACTGGCCAGCCGCCGAACTCGAATTTATCAAGCACGAAAAAGCCGCAGTCAAGCGGCATGCCGCCGGCATCATCGCCGCTGAGCGATATTTTTGCCGACAGCGTATCACCGCTTATAGGCATCCATGCAGTGATCCACTGCCGGGCGCGGTCGTGGATAGATATATCCAGGCTGTCGGCCGCGCCGCTGGCAGGGTCTGTGTAGCTTATGTCGGTGATGTATTCGTCCATCACCGTTTTAACGGCCGCGCCGTTGTAGTAAAGGTCTACTTCTGCCTGGCGTGGCTTCATGGGCTTACCCTCCACGCCGGAACGGATATCGCCGTATAATCCTCCGGCAGCTCCGGAGTTTGCAGGGTGACACCGGCAGAGAATACGAAGTTATCCAAAAGCGCAGGATTATTGGATATCAGCCAATCAATATACTTTTCGCTTCCGTAGATGGCATAGGATATCTGATCCCAGGTGTCGCCCTGCTTTGTAGTGTAGGTTGTGCTCATGCCTGCCCTCCTTACGCCGGGGAAAACTGCTTGCGGCGCTCTTCATCCTTCATGCGCCGATACAGGCGCTTGAATTCCGCAAAGCTTACGCGGCCGGCTTCCATGGCTTCCTCGCGCGACGGTGTACCGCCGTAGAAATTGAACACAGGGGAGAAGACGATGCTCTCGCCGCCACCGGCAGAGCCGGGCTTCGGCTTCTTTTCCCAATCATCCAGCAGCTGAGCAAGCTTTGACAGCGGCAGCACGGCTTCGGGCTCCCCGCCCTCGCCGACCATAGCCAGTGTCGGAGCTGTTGCAATGCCGCCTGTGGCAAGCATCGGTATCTGCGGAATGTTAAAGCCTAATGTCTTGCCGCCCACGCCGGGCACCCAGTCCGGAATAGATATCTTCATTTCGTTGATCTTCGACAAGACCATATTTATGACGGATATAACAGCGTTGATCGGTGCTTTTGCTATGTTGGCCAGCGCGCCGAACACGTTTCCGAATATGGCAACGACATTCTCCCAAGCAGCAGACCAGTTTCCGCTAAAAACGTTATCGATAAATCCGATTATGTTAGAGAAAATGGCTTTTATGTTGCCCCAAACGTCCTGTACGCTTTTCCACAGGCCGGACAGGACCGCGCCGAGGGCCGGAAAACGCGAGGATATCGCTGCTATTGCCGTTGTGACGGCAGTGTTGATCTTCGTCCAAATTCCGCTGATCTTCGCGCCGAGCTGTGCGGCCTTTGCCTTGACGGTGTCCCAGTTTTTATACAGCCATACACCAGCAGCAATCAGCGCCGTTATGGCTATGACTGCAATGCCTACCGGGCTTTTTATAAACTTCATGCCTGCGGCAAATGCTTTTTGTGCTTTAGCAGCGGCTTTGCTCGCGGCGGCACTGGCTTTCATAGCAAACGTATGTGCCCTGATTTGCGCCGTCAGGGCAACTGTTGCTATTTTGGTTTTCAGCTGTGCTGCTCTCAAAAGCTTGACCGCGGCCGTTGCTCCCTTGTAGGCGGTCGATACGGCTTTAAAGGTCTTGCTTATCCCTACTACAGCAGTGATCCCTAATCCGATATTGATCAGTGCACTGCTGTGCTCAAGCATAAAGCCCAACAGCTTTGCAACCTTGGGGATAATAAACCCCAAGGTCTTTTCCGCTTTCGGCAGCGCATTTGCCGACAGATCATCCAGCGCGTCATTGACATAGGGGAGAATTTTGTTGCCTATTTGCACCTGCAGCACAGCCAGCTTGTTCTGCATCAATTGCAGCTTGTTTGCCGTTGTATCGGCGCGCACGGCGTATTCCGCTTCCATGGAGCCGCTGTATGTCGCAGCATCTCCGACTTTGGCAAATTGCTGCTGAAGATAGCCCAGATTCTTCAGCAGCGGAGCTATGGACGAAACGCTTTCCTTGCCGAAGTATTGGCTAAGCGCCGCAGTCTGCTCGGCTGCCGGCAGCTGCTTTATTGCGCCCAAAAGGTCGATTATCGCGCCCTTGGCATCCGTCTGCATGCGGTTTGCCATGTCGGATGCTGTGAAGCCCAACTGCTGCAAAACGGCGGCCTGCTTTGACGTTGCCGACGCGCCTGCGGTCATGGCGATCATCATGCTTTTTATTCCTGTGGCGGATATCTCTGCCGTAACACCCGGCATTGACGCGGCCAGCGCCGCGACTTCGCCGGCAGACAGACCGGCGGTTTGTCCCAAGGCTCCGACGCGCATAACAACCTCAGACAGCTTGAGCGCGTTTTCGGATGTGGTATTGCCTAAGTAGTTCAGCTGGTCGCCCAGCGCCGTAACCTGCGTCTGGCTTAAGTTAAGCGCTGTGCGCCACGTCGCCATCCATTCACCGGCCTGCTCGGCCGTGGTATCGAACGCAACGCCCATTTTTGCAGCTGTTTCTGTGAATGCCGTCAGATCTTCCGAGGCTATGCCTGCCTGTCCGGCCGATGCCATTATCTGCCCCAGCGCATCCGCGGTCATGGGGATGCTTTTGGACATGTTCAGCAGCGCGTCGGACATTTCGTAGTAGCTTTTGGTGAATGCACCGTTTTCATCGCGCAGTCCGTCAACGACCTTCGCAACGTCGGCCATCGTGCTTTCAAACTCGATCGCCTTTTTTGCGGCATCAACAGTGATTGCGGTGATAGCGGCGCTCGTAGCTGTTGCCATAGCCTTTGCCGCTTTGCCGCTGACCTTTTGCACGCTTGCGCTCAGTGTGTTGACATCTTTCGCAGCGGCGAGGCAGCTTTTTTTAAGTGAGCTATCGACTTTGCCTGCAATCTTCAGTGCAAGCTCATATGTTTTGCTTTTACTTGCCATGCAGTTTTGTCGCCTCCTCCGCGTAGTAAACCAATTCGTCTATCGGTAAATTCATAAAATAATCAACGCCCGTGTGCAGCAGCGCCGACAGGCCGACACACGTTTTTCTTATTTCCGGTGGGGTTATTCGTCCCCACCGAGCAGAAAACCCGAAACAGCGTTCCTGACCTTGACCATTTCCCTTATGGGCAGGGCCTTGAAGAATTCGACCGGCAGGTGTGCAGAAACGCTGCTCAAAAAGCAGGCTATGTCCGGGGTCATTTCGGTCATGGGTGCTGTATTTCCCTGTGCGCGCACTGCGCGATCAGCGCGGCACAGATCCTCACCGTTGAGATTCTCGAGGCCGCGCAGATCGACCTCGGTGTAGGTCTTGTTTTCAAAAACAAAAGGCTTGCTGAATTTTACGACGAGGTCTCCTTCCTCGACCTGGGGCATGTTTATGATTTCATCCATAGTCAGCACATCTCCTTAATTTCGGCCAGCATATCAATGCCGTTGACCTTGAAAACTTCGTTGAGCTTGTCCAGCTCGATAACGGGCTCCCCTTCAACCTCGATGAGGATGTACAGAACGGTGAGCGAAACCGATGTGTCCATGGGGTTTCCGTTTTTGAATTTGCCGGCGGCAAGCTTCTTGCTGCGGCCGCGTACGACGCAGCGAATGGGCTTGAATGCGATATTACCCTCGCTGTCGGTGGACTGGCATGCGCCGCGGATCGTGAGATGCACGGCCTTTGTCATGTCCATCATGGACATGGCCTCTTTATCCAGCAGCCGGAAGGGTATCTCGATCTCCTGATTGCCGAAGTAGCCGACAGTGGGGTCGTCGATTTCTCCGAGGATGCCCGCTCCGGTAATGGTTTCGCTGGATGCCTCGAAGTCAGGCAGCGACATTTCATCGCCCATGCCCAGCAGACGGTCACCGTCATTATAGACGTTGTATTTGTTTATCTTGGTGGGAATGTCTTTCATCGCTTAACCTCCAATTACGCTTTCAAGGGCGCTCACGTCGTATTCGCGGATGTTTTCGATGGTTTCGGCCGGAATGTACGGGGCAAACAGGGTGTGCACCGTAAGCTGACCGGCGAGCAGCTGCTCAATGGAATTTTCGTCGGACCTGAATTCCATGTGATACGCTGCACAGTAGTCTCTTGCGACATAGCCGTTGCCGATGATGTTCTGACTGTCAACTATCGACTGGATAAGGCGCTTTGACGCGGGCTTATCGACATACGATGTGTATTTATACACAAATTCGTTGCCGTCCCAGTCGAAGAAGCGGCGCACGGCGAACCATCTGTCTTTGGGGTCTGCGGTATCGGGATATGCAGCGGTATTGTTGCCCCAGCTGCGGAATCCGCCGGCATTGATGGCCGTTATAACACCGACAGCGTTTATGTAGTCGTCCGCCTGCTGCTGATCCAGCAGCACTTCCGTACCGTCGGCAAGGACTGTTGCATCGATGGGCAGAGCCTTGTTTGACGGATTGCAGGGTACATCGCCGTTAAGCACGTCATTGTACGCCATCATCGCGCCGAAGATCGCGGACATGTAGTATTTCTTCTTGCCGACCTGCGCCATCGGCCACAGCGCCGCCGCATGGGGCGATGTAACACCGAGGCTTTCCTTTGCGGTCTTTACGCCGGTGCACACGGTAGCGCCGGAGCTGCCGGAAGGAATGTCTATAAGGCAGACACAGTTGAATACGCCGTTTATAGCTTCGGTTTTTGCCTGAAGCGCGGCGGCGACAACTGCATTATGGGACCAGCCCGGCGCAAGCAGCGTTCCGGGGATCTTGCCGAGCCTGGGGAATACCTGACGGATGGTTTCAAGACCGGTTTCCTTGCCGGTCGATGTGTTCACCGCCCCGACAATGTCGGCTGCCGTCACGCCGGAAGGCTTCAGGCTTTTGCCGCTGACGTTCAGGCTCGATGCAGCGGATGCGGTTTCGGATATAAGTGTGATAACGACGTTGCCGTCATCATCGTGCTCGGCGGAGTAGTCTGTGCCGCGCACAAGATCCGTCTGACCGTTTTTGACACTGAGGGCATCAAGCAGAACATACTGCTTTTTATAAACGGCCGTCTTGTCGCTGACGGCGCAGCTTTCGGCACTGTTTTCGGTGACATGTGCCGTGTTCGACGGGTCAAGAACGTTTATCAGGATGATGGGCGCAACGTTGAAGATACCGAACGATGCCTGTATCGACTGGCAAAGCGTGAAGTTGTCGAAGTCGTCGGAATAGCCGAAGGCCTCAACAGCTTCCTTGTAGCTGCTGCAGAGAATGGGCTTGTTCACTGCGGCGGCCGGGTCTTTTGCAAGGTGTATCGGCGCTGTGCCGATTATGACCTGTATTGCCGCGCGGCCTTCCTGGGGCGTGGGCATGCTTGTCGGCTGCTCTACGTTGTACACGCCGTGTCTGTATGCCATATTTCTTCCTCCTTAAAATTTTGCCTGTACGATCCTGTACAGACGGTAAATGTGCCCGCTCTTGCGGTTTAGTTGCTGCCTTACTTCGGGCAGCTTCTCAAGCGGGAATATCAGTTCTCCTATGACGGGTGCTTTTGCTATCGCGTCTATTAACGCTGTAGGCAGCGCGCCCTTGTAGACTGTGTACTGTTTTGCTACGCCTGCTATTGTCGGCCCGCAGTAGATCACGACCGGGCACGGCGCAGCGTTTTTCTGTTTTGCCATTAGGTTTCAACTCCTTCGCGGTAAATGGCCGGGGCCGATACACTGAAGCCGACAGCCGCGTAATAATACGGGTGTGTGTCCTCGTCGGATATCGCCCATCTGATCGGCGTTTCGACCTCAAAGCTTTTTCCGAAAACGCCGTTTGCACCATAGTGCAGCTTTATCATCTCGACGATGTTCAGCGCATCGGAATACCCCTGTCGGTTTGGGTCATGGTCACAGACGCCGATCATCAGAACGACATTCGCCGTCTGCCGCTCATCGCGGTCGTTAAGCTCGCCGTCGGCCAGCTTGACCTGAATATATGGCTCGGGCGGAACGTAGGCTTCCGGGTCTTCATCCTCGCCGACGCGAATGGGGATAAACTGCCGGTAGATGCGCAGAGAGCTTTCCTCGTTTATCGAACTGTGCAGCTTGAAGTCCTTGAAAAGCGCGGCGAGATCCCTGATAAGGGCATCCTGCAGTGTGTTCATGTCCATGTTTTTTCTCCTTTTGGCTATTCAAGCGCCTTCTCGATGCGCTTTTCGACTTCCCTCGCAAGCATATCGTAGACCAGCTCGGCAACCTCGGGCTTCCGAGCAACGCGGCCGAACATGTCCGCAGCTGTAGGTGAGACGAGCTCCACAATCGGATTTCGGCCTTTGGTCTTTCTTTGAAATATGCCTTGGTGGCCGCTCTCCATTGTTACAACGAACGCTTTGCGGTTATCAACTTCGAGAGCCTTTAAAGGCGATTCCTTGAGAACCTTGGCACGTGCAGCGAGCCGGGCTGTGTTTTGCCTTGATGTGAATTCATAAAGCTTGTGCTTAGGGCCGCTGGCCAAAACCGTTGACTCGAGCTTTGAGGTCTTAGCGGCAATGACCTTGCTTTCCCGGCTGAACGTGCCGCTCTTTTTCAGAGCATAGCGCTGCTTATTATCCTTGACCATCTGTTTACGTGCCTGTCGTGCCGCAGCGGTAAGCGCTGTTTTCAAGATTTTCTTTGAAACGATCTTTTCCGGCACGTCTTTGAGCCGGGCTTCGATATAATCAAGCTCTGTAGCCGTATCTATGTACAGCATCGGCTGCTCTTTCATGATTTAATTGCCTCCACTTCGATGCCTAAAATACCGGCCTCGGATGTGCAGCTTTTAACGCGGAACGGCTTTCGGTCAAGGCTGACTATCATGCCGGGTGCCGGGCGCGGCCCAAAGTCTGCTTTCGCAACATAGATAAACCGGCGCATCTTATGGATGCCGTCTATCTCCGTGTTCATAACCTTAGCCTTATCGCGCTCGAGCAGCTCATTGTCGTCAATGACGGCCTTCATGGTTTTGCCGTTGAGCTCGTGGTCGTCTGCAAATTCCAGCCCGTTTAAAAACACCGAGGATATATCCGCCCTGATTTGGTCCTTGAAGGAAGTGCCCATTATTGGGCACCTTCTTCATTTTCAGCCGGGATCTGTACGGCAACTGCCGTCAGACGGTCGATTATGAGCGCCTTAGCCGCTCCGCGGGGAAGCTCTACGCCCATGTCCTCAGCCAGCTTTTTGAGCTCATCCTTCGACATGCCTTCCAGCTGCGCAGGGTCAATGTGTGCGTCAACCGCAGTTTCATCCGCAGGAATATCGGCTATCTCCTGATCTGCGCATTCAATGGCCTTTTCGGTGTCAATGAGCTCTGCGCTTTCCGCTGCGAGCCACGCATTGACCATGCGCTCATCGTTTGCGGGAAGAGTGTCGCCTGCTTCATACATGCGGCTGCCGTACAAAATAGGGCGCTTTGCAATAAGTTTTTTCATTCTGCTCCTCCCATTAGCCGAGGAGCTTTACAAGTACGGTCGCATCGCCTGCTGCGGCTGCCGCGGCCGCGTAGCCGGCCGGGATATTATCGACTTTGGCGCTGCTTTCGCCGGTCGAAGCGACAGTAGTTATTTTCTTATTCGCAACGTCGTAGTACAGCGCTGCACCCATGGTTACGGCACCGGATGCCTTGTCCATGTAAAATACGCCTTCGACGTACAAGGGGCCGGTCGCGCCCTTTGCGATATCGGCACCGGCAACTCCGATGCGAGTTCCGAGGCTTACTACCTCTCCGTTTGCTACGGCGTTGTCGCTGGGGGTGTAGTCCAGCACTTCACCTGCCTGCCAGTATTTCGCGGTCATATTCGTTACCTCCTATTATTTCAGGTCAGGGCTACGCCGGGGTTCTTTGCAATGCCGCGGAAATCGACCGCTGTAATGCCCCAATCAAGCCAAATGTCCCATACAAAGCCCAGCTGGCCGGGGACCTCGCTGCGGCGGATGGTCGGGGTCTCCTGTCCGTTCAGATAATCGACCTGCAGGGACTTTGCGTAATTCTTATTACCGACAGCAAACCAGGGAATCGCGCCGCCGGCCGCGAGAACGTTCAGTGCACCTTCCTCGACGACCTTGAGCTTGTTGCGGTAGTTGTACAGTGCGTTTGCGGTGTGGCTGCCAATGCCGGTGACGTCGATCAGCGCGGTTTCAAGCAGCTGAGACATCTTGAAGCCGTAGCCTACGGGAACGATTAGATACTCGGGTTCTACCATGATGCTGTCGCCGAAGGGGTCTTTCTGAGAAAGAAGCTTGAGCATGATCGCCTGCAGGGTATCAACGGAGGGTGCTGCGCCGGTGGCGATCAGGTTGTTATGCGCGTTGTCAAACAGCGCCACGCCGTCGAACACTGCGGGGTTATCAACAAGGATCTTGTAGACCTGCTTATTGATAGTGCGCTTTGCGCTTGTGGCATACAGACCGGGGATCTCGGTTATAAAGCCGATATCGTCGTTGATGAACGCCTGACGCGACATCGAGAACTGGCGGCCGTAGGTGTCGATCTGACGCTGAGGCAGAAGCTCGGTCGACGGCTTGTCGGCCTTCAGCTCACCATTTTCGCCGACGCGGAGAAATTCGCCTGCGCCGCCGGCGAGGTAGCTGTGGTCCTTGGTGGGCTTGAAGTCGGAAACGCTGCCCTTAGTGGTCCAAAGCTGGAACGTGGTAGGAACGGTCTGATACAGATGGACGATGTTTTTCCTGATAGCGTTATCAAGAATCGCAGGGAATGCCGCAGTGGGGTTAAAGAACTGGCGGCAAACGGTGTTGAAAAGATCATCCTTGCTCATGCGCAGCAGAGAGGTGGTAGTGCCTACGCCGTCACGCGCAAGGCATTCGATAGCCATGTCGCGCAGTGAGAAGCCGCGCATTTCCTCGGCGCCGCGTGCCGGATTCTGAACTTCAACTCCGGTACGCATAAGCATTGCGTCTGCGGCAGCCTGGCGGAAGTCATCGCCCTCCGAACCGGTCATTCTGCTGCCGACGGGTGCGCCGTGCGCGATGAGATGATCGACTGCGGCCTGACGGACCGCGTTTATGTCGGAGCCGTTGCTGATGTACTCAGCCGGATCCATACCGGCCTGACGGCACAGAGCAGTGATATCGCTGACGCGCTGGCGCTCGGCGATAACTGCCTGACGCGCCGCTTCGTTGATATCGGGATTTTCGGGTGTTTCGGGGGGATTGCCCTGCGCATCTTCGATCTGACGCTGCAGATTATCGAACTCTGCGCTTTCCTCCGCCGACAGCGCACGGCCGGCGGCGCGAGCGCCGTCGACGATAGCCTGCTGACGGGCGATCATTTCCTGAATGTTCATGTTAAAAACTCCTTATGTAAAAGATTTTTGTTGACAAGTATCTGCTTCTCGTAGATCGAAAGGTCTGCACCCTGCTCAGGATCATCCGCTCGACCTACGCCTACTGTCGCGTCGGCGGGAACAGAGACAATGGACACTTCCATCGGAGTCCACTTTCTGGCGACGCTGCAAGGGCCTGCGAAACGCCCGTCAGCGGATTTTTTGCCAGCGGCGACCTCTTCCCAGCTGTCCACGCTGTAGCGCACAGACGTTGTTTTAAGCGTGCCGGATTTGACTTTTCCGAAGATCTTTTCCGCGTCCTCATCCGTGTCGAATTCGACCTCCGCCATGCCGCGGCTATCCTCGATCCATGCGCGATTTACCTTGCCGATTACTATGTTCGTGTTGTGGTTAAACAGCAGAACACCGACTTCGTTCAACCGTGTAAGATCTACCGCGGCAGGCGAATGGTCAAGGATCTCCTGACCAAACCAGCGCTGGTAAGGCTCCTCACTCGAAAAACTGATTATGCGACGGCGGCTGTCTTCCTGACCTCCGTCGCGCATGGACTCGATATGTCCCATGCTGCGCTGACCGTTATTCTTTTCCGCCGGCGCTTTGTTTGCCTGTGCCGGGGGCGTTCTGCTGCGCTGCAGTTCCGCTTCCATAAATAACACCTCCTAATTCGATTCCGACCGTTCTGCCGTAGTCCAGCACCTCGGCCATTTCATTGATTGCTTCTTTCCAGTCCTTGCCCTGTTCGGCGCAGATATCCTGGAACGTTTTCTGCCCGGACTGCAATGCGGTTTTTCCGGCATTGCTTTCCTTTGCAGGGTCGATCCATTTTTTCGGCGCTTTTGTCCAGGTGTGGGAAAGGTATTCGGCTTTTTTATCCCAAAAGCCGGGCATTTCGATAAGCCCGGAGAGATAACAGGAAATTACGAACGTCTCATAAACTTCAGACATGAACTCCGTAAGCATTTCAACGTCCTCGGCATATGTGCTCTCGTCCTCAATGGCGTTCTGACGCGCCGAGGAATATGTCGCGCCGGACATATCACGGCTGACGGCCTCATAGCTAAGGCCCTGCCCTGCGGCAATGAGCGCCTGCTGGGTTTTCAGAAAACCGGCGGCGTCGCTGCCGGAGTTTCCGGGATTGACGGTCTCAATACCGTCTCCTGCTCCGAGCGTCGATATCATGCCCGGCGTGAGCTTCTTGCCCTCGTAGTCGGTGCCGCCGTCGGGGGTTCTCGTTCCGCCGCGACCGAAGCCTCCGGCCGGGACTGCACGCTTTATGAAAACTGCAAGACATGCGGCGATGCGCTCCTTTACCGACACTGCGGTTATGAATTCGTTCGTGTCGCGCACGCGTGTAATGGTGGGGGCCATGTCGGACATTTCGCGCAGCTGGCTCGGCCGAGTTTTGGATTTGAAGAAATACACGTCCTTTGCATCAACGTACACAGGGTCGTTGAGCTGCCAGCCCTCAATGTCATACTGACGGATCCAGTAGCCGACCGGCCGTCTCCACTTGTTGTATTCGATGCCGCCGACGACACGGTTTCCGCGGCTTTTCGGCGTGGTCACGTTTATATCCAGCTCGTCTACCTCGATTGCCTGAAGCTGAAACGGGACCATGCCCTGTTTCGTGTATCGGAACAGGAACAGTAGGCCGCCATCGACTTTTTTGCGGTCAATGGCCATGCGCAGGAGCTGATTAAAGCTCTGCTCGCCGGTCACGTCGCAGTTTCGCGCCTTGCACCACTGCCGCCATGCTTTTTCAATCTTTTCGTCAAGCTCGTCATTGCCGGTTTTGGCCTGAAGCGTATAGCCGCGGCCGACGACATTGCGCTTGTAAGCATGAAGTATCGACTGTGCTATATCGCTGTTGCGCTCGAGGTCGCGCGCTCGGGCGCGAATCACATCGCGGCTCGTGCGGTCGGTGATCTCGGCGCTTTCGTTGAATGTGCGCCAGCCGGCGTTTAACCGGCCAAAGCTCGCAGCGTCATAGCTGCGCATGTTCTCAAGCTGCTGCCGCCATGCCTCTCGTGCGCACGCGAGTCGCGGAGATATCGCGGCAACAATGTTATCAAAGATATTCATGCGATCACCGCCCATCGAAAAATGCAACGCAGGTCCTGTCCAGCAGGCAGTTGTTCTGCCCGCTCGAAAGCTGGGCTTCAAGGTCATCCCTGATCGCTTTCAGCTGTGAAAGGTCGGCGCGTGTCAATGATCGGCTGCCGATTTTATACGACTGACCGCCGGACAAAACAGCGGCAATAGCGCTATTGACCTGTTCAAGCATTTCGGCCGTTTTCTGAGTGTTTTCGTTCATGTGATCCTCCGTTAGATCCATTCTTCATTTTCGCTTATCCAGTTTTCTTCACTGGAGGTTGACGGCGGCGTGATCTGTTTCGGTTGGGCGGTGCCGCTCTCGTCCGGGTAGAGCGAGCGCACGCCCATTACGTCGGCAGCCGCCGCGGCATATACCTCGCAGTCGAGATAGTGGTTGTCCGCATGGGTCGTTTTCTTGACCCATCGCTCAACGTCTCGGCCGTTGGAGCGCACGGTAAGCTTGTGCTCGGCTGTGACCTGCTCGGCATACTCATCGTCGATGCCGTCAAACACCATCCATGAACCCTGACCGTTGGATTTGCGCATTCGGGCAGCTATCAGATCCTTGTATTTGCCGCCGTCAACAAGCACCAGCGTCATGCCGGTCGCCTTGCTGCCGGCTTTGTTGATTATCGAAAGACGGTAATGCGACGTCATTGTGGTGGTGCCTTTGCATGGCAGCATCCAGTCGGAGTTGTGGTAGTAGAATTCGTAAACCTCATCTGTGCGGTCGCCGCTGTCCATCAGGGTCAGATTGACCATTGCGGTGTCGCCGCCGGGCAGCTTGAATTCCGTATTCATGATGGGCTCTATCTCTTCCATCGTCTGAACCTTGCCGCACGCGATAAGCTGGCTTGTCATATAGTCGCCCCATGCGCGAATGACCCAGTAGAGGCAATCTTTCTGCACGTCGATGCCGCCGGTTATCAGCTTTGTCCACGACGGCAACTCCCATTCGGGCACATCGGTCCGTCTGTCCATAACCAGACTCGGGCTCGTCCTGACCTTCAGCTCTTCCCACGGCTCAGCGAGCCATGAGTTTTTGAAGTTGTGCATCAGGTCGGGATCACCCTTGCTCCGCATGAATTCACGGGTTATGTCAGAAAACCTCGTAAAGGGGGAATACAGCGTATTGAGCCAAAATGCTACGCTTCGCGGAGTGCTGCTTTTCTGCCTTACCGCCTTCCATCGTCCGGCGCGCAGCATCTTGCCTTTCTCGTGATCTGTGATGATGGCGCCGCACTCCTGGCACACGTACACGGTTCTCTCGGCTCGGTCTGTTTCTTCCGGCACGTCGAATTTGCTCGGCCATTTCAGGCAGTCAAATCTCAATTCTATGAATGCACCGCAGTGCGGGCAAGGAACGAAGTAATGCTTTTCGACGTCGGCTGCCTCTTTAGCCTTCCAAATGTGCCCCGTTTTCAGCGTTGGGGTGGAGGCCATGAATATCTTGCGATTGAAAAAAGTCTTCGTTCGCTCTCTCGCGAGCGACACTGGATCGGCCTCTTTTTTGGATGCACCGGGAAACTTGTCCACCTCGTCAAGAAAAAGGTTTTTGATCGGCTTGCTTGAGAGATCCGCTGGGCTGTTTGCGCCTGTCAGATACAGCCACATATCCCTGAATTTCAGAGATAGTTTTTTGCTTTCGCTTTCTCGGAATTTTTCCGCAGTTGACGGATTGCTTTTTATCATGGGTATCAAGCGTGTTTCGCTTGTTGCTTCCGCCAGATCGTCCGAGGGATAAACCACCATAGTCGGAGCTGGATCTTGATCTATCAGGCAGCCTATCATGTTTTCCATCGCTGTAGTTCCGCCGACCTGCGTAGGCTTAACGAATACGATCTCTTCGATTATGTCGTCGGTGAACGCATCCATGATCTCGGCTAAATATGGCGTAATATCATTATTCCACGGACCCGGTATAGCTCCTCCGGCCAACGTGCGGTACTTTGCCGCCCACTCGGATACAGGCAGTCGTTCGCTCGGGCGCAGCACCTGAACAGCTTTGTATATCCACGGCGGTACAGCATAAGGCTTCTGCTTGTACTTTTTCACTGCCGCTCACCTTCCTGCTCAGTAATCGCGCCATCTGTAAACTCGGTAAGCAGTTTTTCGATTTCTCTCCGCAACGTCTTTTCCATTGCTCTGACCGCAACCGCATCGGCGCTGCCGGAAATGTTGCCGATCAAGCGCGGCGGAATGTTTAATGCAAACTTTTTGAAAGTCGTCAAAAACTCCGTCAGTTCATCGGTCGCCTGTTCGGCCGGAATGTATCTGCCTTCCGCGATAGCTGTTTTTAACCGGTGCAGCTGCCCCTGGCTTTCCTTCAGCTCGACCTCGGCTTCGAGCTTTTTTAAATTCAGCTCTGCCGCACGACTGTTTTCGCCGGTCTCATGTGCTTTATCCTCAACGTAGGAAATATAGCGCTGTATTGTTTCGCATGTCCGGTATTTCCTCGTGCCGCCGCTCGGGGGGATCTCTGTTTCTAAAACGCCCTCCTGCGTCAGCTGTTGCACTCGGCGCACCGTCTTTCCGAGTAACTGCGCAATTACCGAGGTGCTCGACCATTCAGGAACCGTTCCCGAGAGCACGGCCGCTTTGTTCGCTTTCTCTTTTTCCTTCACCGGCAGAGCCTCCTTTCTTGCGCTTGCCCGGTTTCGCTTCGTTCTTTGCTGGGCATTTCGCCTTTTCAGCAGGCTGCCGGAATGCGTTATACCCCTTCGGGGGTATAAATTTTGCGGACTTTTTCAAATCCGTAACGTAACACGGCGTTTTTTTGTCTCGTTTTTGCGAAAAAATCCCGCGCCTTCTTTCGGAGCCGCACCTGGGGTGCCCTCCGGGAGTACCTAAGCATGGGGAGGGGAAAGCAAAGGACCGCCGGCCTTGCGGACGGGGGTCCTCGTTTGTGTTTCGGAGGTCAAACCCCTGTTTGCTTTCCTAATACCAGTGTAGCAAATAAAAAGTCCAGTGGAGTCCAGACTTTTGAAACATTGTTTTTCCTTTGTGTATCAATGCTTTCGGGGATTTTTGCGCGAGATTTTTTTGATTTTTTCATTCACGGACTTGTGGTTTAACAGGTCGTCGAGGGCCGATTCGTAGCAGTTGAACGCATTCGACCTGGACATATACAGGCTATCCGCAATCTTTGTCCATGACATGCAATCGATGTGTCGCATCTCGATTACCGTGCGGCCGGGCGAGTTTGGCGGTAAGATATCGATTACGTCCATGATGTCGGATAGTATGCGGGCTAAGTGTTTTTGCTGCTGCTTAATACGCGCGTCAATGTCAGTAGCCGAAGCGAGCTTGACGCTAAGCTGACCACGACGGTTATCGAGAATGTCTTTTTGCCGCAGGGCTAAATGATATTGCTGCAGATACGCCTTCAGGGCAGCACGATCATTTCTCCGGGCTGATGTGTTAGTTGTCACTCAATTTTCCCTGCCTTCCGACGCTTTACCTTTTCGGGCAGCACAATATGCCCGCCTGCAACGCGCAGCGGGGTCTTAACTACTTCACGGCGATATGCCGACATGAGGCCGTATTCATCGTCGTAGTTGAGAACATAGTCTTTCGTGACTGCGTCCTTCAACGGTGCGATCTCATCTTCGGCGGCCGGCTCGGGCTCGGTGTATATCGGCTTAGCCAATCCACGGGAAGAATGCCAATGCTTTTTGTGGGGGCGACTATCGCCGTTTGCGTAGATGTATCGGGCGAGAGCTGTATGATCTGCGCGGCTATCCAGTATTTCATAGCTGATCTGATCCTGCGGCCACAGCGCCGCGAGGTCATCATAAGCAAGGCGATTCATGAGAATGTGGATATGCAGACGTGTAGGTTTGCCCGTGCGTGCGTCAACGTCCGATACCGTGTAGATGTACTTGGGGTTATAGCCGTGTTTTGCTTTAAAACGAGCGCGGAGCTTTTTAATGATCTTCTCGGCGATTTTCTCGGCTTCATCCCTGGACGACGGAAGACGGATATCGTCGAATTTGAGACTTGTCCACATATCGCCGGTGCCGAAGTTACAGTTTATCGTCCTGGCAAGACTGCGCTGCTGAGCTATCTCGTTTGCTTTGATCTTCCTCTCGGTGGATTTTCCGGCGATACGCTTGCGGCGAGGTTTCTGATATCGCGTATTGATGTCGATCCTGCTTATCACAGTCTCGACGGTGCGCCCTGATACGATGTAGTATTTCACTTTAGTCCTCATTTCTTGTTCTCCGGCGTAATGTTAGACATCTAAAAGTCTCAAAAGAAACGCGTGCGCGCGTTTATATATAATGTAGAAGCGCTGCCGGAGGGTGCGGTGGTCAAGAGAAAAGGAAGCAAAATATCAATAGAAGGAAAAGAGGCAATGATCAAGAGAGGTGATTTTCCCTCCGGCAGCGCCCGCCTGTGTGTATTTTGTGTGCCCTGCCGCTCGGCGGAAAGCGGCAGAGTGGGATATATGGCCTTTCGGCTCAGATATGTGCAGTAAACCTCTGCGCATATCTCAACCGGCAAGCTAAGCATTACGCTTAGCTTGCTTTTTTCTTTTTGGCGAGAGTCTTTTTGCGCTTGGCGCTTGCTATCATGTGTCCCGCGGCCTCGCGGCTGACACCCTGCATGGCAAGCTTCCTTTCTATCGTGCCGCCGAAGCAGGCCGAGGTGTATTCCCCGTACGACATGCCCAGCGTCTTGGCCTCCAGCGCTACCTCGGAAAGCTCCTTGCCGCCGAGATCGAACAGCAGCCCCGTGCGGCGCGGCCGCGTATAGTGCCGCTTTACCTCCTCTGCCTGCGGCTTCTTGTTCGGCGTGTATCTGTACCGTCCGGCATTGGCCGCCTCCATTCTCTCCCTGGCGCGCTTCTTCGCGCATGCCGGGCAGTATTTGCGGTTGCGCCCTCCCGGAGTCAGGCCGCCGCAGGCCTCGCATCGGATCATCGGCGCGTCGAGTGGAGTCGCGGCTCTTTGACGCTCTTCCCGCTTTTTTCGTGCGGTCTCGCGCTTATACTCGCGCTCCCGCTCGGCGCGGCAGCGCGGGCAGTATATCTGCCGCGAGGAATTTCTGACCGCGGGCTTGCCGCAGTAAGGGCAGTTGAAATATTCAGGCATTTTTCCTGACCTTTCCCGGCCAGAAGCTGCTGCACCAGCCGTTTGCCCTGCAATTCTCGCCGCGCATGCAGCATACGTCGCAGCACCAGTCGTAATAGGTGTTCTCGCTCCGGCGGCATATCTCGCGTATAGCGTACCGGAAGCGCTCCGTGAGCCGCTTCTGCTCGGCCTCCTGCCGCTCAAGCCTTTGCAGCAGGCTTATACCCTCCCGGCACAGCTCCGTGTGCTCATCCATCGGCACCGCGTTAAGCCTCCGTATAAGCCACAGGCGCAGCTTTTCAATAAGCTTTTTCATGTTTATTCTCCTTCAGTAAGTATTGACTTGCCGGTATACATTGCGTAGTTCCGCTCGATAGAAGCGCCGGAGCTGCTATACCAGCCCTTAAGCAGGTAGATCGCGTCGGCCGTATCTATCATTGCGAAGCAGATGCGCATATAGTCTGCCGGGAGCATGCCCTCCGGCAGCTCAGCAGGATTTAATACGATATGTCCCTGCGCCTCAAGGCTCGTCGCGGCGATATCGAATTTCTCTTTGTAATTGGGCTCGCCGGTGATCTTTCCGGCTATGTAGATCTTCATTCTTCTTTCCTTTCTCCGCGCTTGCAGTAATCTTCAGATGCTACATTTCTGTTATTGCACGGGCTTTTTCTGTTATGGCAGGTCAACGTGCCGGGCTTGCCGTATATCTGTGTATGCAGCTCCTGCTTTGCCTTCTGATACTGCTCGTCGGCCTTCGCCGCCCCGTCGGCGGCCTGCTGCACCTGCTCCTCGGCCCTTGCCGCGCGCTGCTCGGCCTCGTCGCGCTGCTTGATAAGCTCGTCAAGCTCCCTGGCCGACATGTGCTCAACATCGTGCTCTGCGGCGAACTCCTCGCGCTCGTCCTCGGGCACGGCAAGCAGCCTCAAGGCATTGGAAATGCTCAAATTATTCAACGTTGAATAATTTAATTCAGCCCCGAAAAGGCTCGTTTGCTTGGCTCCGTACTCATCGTAAAGCCGCATAAGGCGCGAGGCCGAGGGCTGTGAAAACTCCGTCTGCTCCTTCAGGTACGCAAGCCACTGCCCGTGCTCTAACATTTCCTTTGCCTCCGTGAGCCTCCGGCCGATCTCTATGCCGAACCACAGGGTCATTGTCTTGGCCTGCTGAGTCAGGCCGCGTATCTCCGCCCCTATAATATCCGGCGTCCGTTGGGTCTGAATTTCGTTCATGCTGTTTTTGCCTCCTTCTTTTTCGGCAGTCTGGGCTTGCCGTCCTCGTCGCGCTTGCTGCCCTTGGCTATCCAGTCAAGCCAGGGCTTTATCATCCACGCCATGGTCGTGCGTGGATTTGCGGCGTTGCGGTCGTTCTGAAAGCCGTGTATCTGCATGAGCCTGTTGCCTTGCATTTCTATCGTGTAAAGGCTCTTGTGCGGCGCATCCCTGCGCCGTAGAAAGCAGATCGTCAAAGCGCCGGACATGTGCCGCTGGGCATAACCGCCCACGCAGTGCTGCAGGGTCTTGCCCTCGCGGATGATCTCGTTTGCGCTGACTGCACAGCGTATCAGATAATCGCCCATCTCAAAGTTGTACTTGGCACGGCGTTTTATTATGCTGTCGTCGGCAAGCTTGATGCCCTCATTGGCAAGCTTGATATTGATCTCGATCACCGCCTCATCATGTCGGCGGTGCAGGTTCTTCGGCAGCTTGACAGTGTCATTCTTCATATCCCAGCCGAGAGCCTTGGCCATGTCGAGATAGTCCTTATAGGTCTGTATCTCATTTTCGGGAATGGCTTTCTGCCCCTGCGAAAGGTAAGCGGCAAGCCTTGCGGGCTTTACCCTTGCCCGGCAGCACAGCCGGACAAAATCCTGCATCTGGAATGTGTACGGGCACATCTCATCCACGTATTTAAGCGTCTCAAAGCTCTCGGATAGTCCCGCACGGCGCAGCCTTCTGTACCACGCAATGGCCTCCAGCTCCGCACCGGACTCGCGCCATGCGCGCATTTCCGTTTTTGAAAGGCCGAAGGCGTCAAGATAGTTGTCCCTTGACCAGTCGAATATGTCCTTGTTTTTCTTCCGGCCGCGGACGAGGTCGTCAACCAGCTCGCCGCAGTTTGTTTTAAGCAGCATTTCTATCTGCCGGGGATAGATGCTCGCCGCCGCGAAAAACTTCATCATGTCGTATCGTGTGCGGACTGTTTCCAGCCCCCACACCGCATCGATGCCGCGCTCAAAGCTCTCATAGCCGCAGTATCTGAATGCGCTTTTTCTGATAGCGTCAAGGCCGAGAACGACATAGGGTTTGTATCTGAAATAGTAGTAGCTGCCCTCCGTGAACGGCTCGGTCACTACCCTGTGCACCGGATCGTAGCTGCCGCTGACGCTGTGCGGCTCGAACCCGCTGTAGCTTTGCGCGTATATCGTGGCCCTGCCCGGCGTGAAGTGATAGCCCTCGACAAGGTAAAACTCCGGTGCGCCGTCGAGTGTGGCATAGGTTTTGCGCGTCCAGTATGCTCTCGCGTAAAGGTCGCCGTCCTTCTCTGCCAGCAGGACCACCGGCAGGTACTGCGGCAGCCTGGTTTTCTTGCCGAGCTTTCGGACGTTCTTGTATGTTGCCCTTGCCCCGCAGTACGGGCAGGTGACATGCTCGTTGTGCTTGTTGTATAAAAGCTCATATTCGACCGTCGTCACCGTGCGCGGCAGTATGTCAATCTCTCCGTGCCTTAAGCAGCATGAGCACCAGAGCTCGATGCTGTCCTTGTGCCGCTCGAAGAAAACATAGGGATCAAACAGCCGGTTGACCTGCCGGATAACCGCGCCGGTATCCTCAATGCTCGGGAAGTCCTCGAGCGCCGGCGGCGCTTCGGTGCAGATAGCTTCATAGTCGCTCATGCCGCGCCTCACAGAAATGCCGACAGATCTACCAGCAGACTGTCCCTTGATATCTCATCCCCGTCATGCTCGCACAGCTCAATGCGCATCTCAAAGCTGATCCTTGCTCCGGGAAAGTAAAAGCCGACTGCCGCGGAGTACGCATCGAGATCGGATATGCTGCCGTTTTTGACTTTTTTGCCGACGGCCGTCATGCAGTCGGTGAAGCTTCCGCCCTGCACGACCGCCTGTGCAAATTCATCGTCCTGCCGGCAGAAATCCAAAAGCGCCGTTTTGACGGCCTGCTTCATGGCGCTGCCGTACTTATCGAACTTGCCGCTCTTGCATTCGTCCTCAAGCCGGGCGGCTGCTTTAGCTGTCCATTCACTCATCCCCCGCGCACCTCCCGGCCTTGAATGCATGCAGGCTCGCCTCGGCGCAGACCTGACAGCGCGATAGCAGCTTTTTCAATACCTCGGCCTGAATGTGGCATTTTAGCCCCAGGTCAACGCCCGCTCCGGCGCTGGAGCAGATAACGCGCAGAGAGCCGACAGCGGCGTTTTCGTCCGGCTCGAATATGCTCGCCTGCGCCGAGTCCACGCTCGGCGTGAAGGTGAACGTAAGCGGATAGCCGCCGTCGTCAAGGCTGAGCTCAAAGTCCGTGTTCTCCTTCGTGAATTTCTCGAGCTCCCTTTTTGCGCTGTCATAGTCGTATAGCGCCTCTTGAATGTACTTGTTCATAATTCCTCCTATTGTTTTTCCGGAGGATCCGTGTTATTCTTGAGTTGACGGATCCTCTTGGATTGTGTTTACTTAACCGTGGCACGGCTTTGGTCGGTGGTGCCGCGGTTATTTTTTGCCCTTATGCGGTATGTCGCGCCCCATGCTTTCCGGGCGCATTTTTCGCACCTTGCGTTCTTCAGCTGCCCCGGCAGCTCTTCGAGGTCATAGCCCTGGGTCATATCCGCGGCGCATGCAAAGCATAAATACAGTGTTCTTTCCATGTCATTCCCCTTCCCAGCCCTGCAAAAGGCTTATGGTCTTCAGCATGCCGCGCACAAAGCTGCGGTCTTCGCTGCTGAGCTCGCCGTAGGTTTTCGTCGCGTAGTTGAGCGTGTCGAGAATGTCGCTGATCTTGTTGATCCACCGCATCTGTGCTGCGTTCCAGCCGATGAAGAAGGCAACGGCCACGAGCGCAATGCATATGATGATCTTCATTTAATAGCCCTCCCTGAAGTGATTTGTCTCCCCGTCGCCGGTGAACCAGCAGTATGTATCGGGCAGCTCCCTTGCCACGTTCGCGCCCTGCTTTTCCATTGACCAGCGTGTAAGTACGTCCAGCGCAACGGCGTATAGCCTGTCCAGCACCGGGAAATCGGGGCTGTAGCCGTAAAACTGCCCCGGCGCGGACACAGCGCCGATGATGCTGTCGGGAAAGCGTGCATCGTCGACTCTATTCAGCACGCACCATACGCACTTCATCTGATTGTCCACCGTGCAGCCCCGCGCCTCGCCGTACAGCATTCGGGCGAGAGCGACAACGTCGGCCTCGGTGAAGTACATTTCGTATTCCGGCTCCGGCGCTTTGACCACCGTCACGATGCACAGCCCGTCGGCGTTGATCTCCGGCGCTATGGCTTGCGGCTCCTCCGGCCTGTCCGGCTCGAGCGCGCAGGCGATCAACACCAAAAGCGCAAGCAGCGCGGCGCACAGGAACGTTATTGCTATGTAGAAATTCTTCATTGCCGCCTCCGCTTCGCGCACTCGTCCTCGGCTGTGTTGGCAAACCACACAAGCGCCGATACAATGCCGCCTATCGTAAACACCACGCCCATGACGGTCACGCAGAACAAAACCCATATCATTTGCCGTCCTCCTTTATGATCTCTATTTTCTCCTCGGGCACGAGCTTGCTTTTGCCCTTGTAGCTTATCTCGACCATGCTGCCCTCAAGCCCGAGCCGCAGCACCGTGCAGCGCGTCCCGCGCCACAGACAGATAAGCTTTTTCGGCCAGCGCATAACGCTCACCTTGCGATCAGCTCGCGCATTTCCGCGATGGGAACGTCGAGCGCCCTGGACAGCATTTTTACCTCGCGGATCTTCCACGCATCAGACGGGCCGGAGAACATCGTTCTTAACCGGCCTGTGCTGATGCCCATCTTTGCCGCAAGGTTGACCTCGCTCATCTGCAAGGTGCTTTTGCGGCCTAGCACCAACTCCTTCAGCGGATCGCGGGCAGTTTTATCAAATCTCGTTTTCGGCATTTTGCTCCTCCCGCTCTCAGCTGGCCTTCTCGCCGGCGGAGGACGCAGGTTTTTCAGTCTGCATAGTGTCCAGCGCCATGATTGCCCCGTCGAGCTTATCGCAGAACTTGTCCTGCAGCGCTGACGGAAGCTTGCTGATTTTCTCTATCATTACTTTTTCTTTTTCACTCATTTTTGAATTCTCCTTTCTTGCTAAGACGGCTTTTGACTGGTACAATCCTCCTTGAAAGGAGGTGAAACCGTGAGTAAAATGTACAGAGTCGATCTGCGCAGCCTCACCCCTGCGGAGAGAGAAGCTGCATACGAGCAAATTGACAGCCTCGCTTTTATGACCGATATGATCATGGGCCCCACCGGGCTTGAGGCAATAGATGTGTTTTGGACAACTGAAGACGATTTCCCCTCGTCTGAGCTCATCCCTCCGGGGTGCAGCTGTTATCAGATTTGATGCTTTCCCGGTCGTGTTTCTGCAAGCCCCAAATCTGAAACAGCGCTCTTGGAAAGTTCGGGTCATAGTCGAATATGATCCGAATTTTCTCTTTCGGGTCGGTGAATTGCTCTAATATCTCGGGCAGCGCCCGTATGTTGCGCATGATGGCTTCTCCGTCATTTGCCCAGCGGCCTACGCCGTGCTTTGGCTCACGCTCATACTCATAGCCGAAGTGCTCGAATGTTTCTTTGCGTGTCGTGTCCGCGCTCCACTCTTTCGGCGTTGAAAATGTGTCATTCATTCCGAAAACCTTTCTTCCTCTATCACCAAGACGCCGAGGTTTCTCAGCTCTTGATAGCAATCGTTTATTGTTTCCTGAGCCGCTGTCAGACGGTCGAGGAGTTCCTTTACCTTCCCTTCGGGGACAACGATGCGAGTTCCGTAGCTGTTCATTCCGCTCACCTCCTTTTCATGTTGCTTACAATGTCAAATCGTGATATGATTTGTAAAATGCTGTTGAAAGGGTGTTCCTGTTGAGTACTGAAATCATATCAGCGATTATTGGTGTGGCCAGTGTTATAATTTCCGGTGTTGTATCATGGCTTGTGTCCAAGGCATCGGCATCCAAAGAAATTGAAAAGCTCAAAATGGAATGGGCGAGAGAAGATCGCAAAGCCGCCGATGATGAATTTGCGGATATGGTGGTTGCGGTTTCAAGCTATATTCGAGCTACCACATTTGATAATTCAGCTAAAGCAATTTCGGCGGTAGCCACTCTTCGCGCCAAAGAAACTGGTGCTCTTGCAGACTACCTAGATTATTTGTACGATTGGATATTGGACGGAAATAAAGAAAATGTGGATATGGCGTTAGCCGAGGTTATCCAAGAGAAGCGAGATCGCAAAAGCAGACAAAACGCAGAATGTGGAGAACAGCCAACGAAAAAGTAAGCTTTTGGCCGCTGCGGTGTCTTTGAAATACAGCCAATTTGCAAGTATCATCGGGACAAAGCCAAGCGCTAAGTACCCCAACACGATTAAATCCCCCAAATTTTCACCTCCTTTTAATGGGTGGTTGAACATCTTGTAATTGATATAATCTTCTCGAAAGGAGGTGCGTTATGGATTACATAGTTAAAACTTCTGACCTTTTGAAAGTTGCAAAGGAATTGGTCGAAGAAGGGATGGACTACGTTGAGATTTCTCTCTCCGAGCCGGATGAAGATCTCCCGGCAATGGTCAGCTTTTGTGCGACCGAAGCAGGCGAGCTTGACGGTTGGACAGACTTCGATGATCTTGAAGTGGTCAATCCGTGGGCTGAAAAAGCTTGACGCTGTAGCCCAGCTCGGGGCCGCCGCTCGCTTTGACGCGGCGGCTTATTTCTTTCACTTCCCCGTGAATCTTCTTGAGCCATTCAAGCCCAAGTTCCACGTTGGGGCTTTCGATGGTCACCTCTATGCTGCGGTCGTCGCTGCGTGATTTGTACTCTCTGACGAGCTTCGGACTGGGCTTTTCACATTTCCCGTTTATCTCTCTTTTCAGAGCATCTTTAAATTTCAGCTGCACCCCAACCGCTCTTTGTTCATTCCAATTTTTGCTTATGAGCTTATAGAGGTTTTTTATTGTCTGGTCTGCCTGTGGCATACGTTTCACCTCCTCTCATTTTTTCCTCTCATTTTTGCTCAGATGATTGACTGCGTGTTTGAGTTATGTTCTCTGTGTGAACACAATATATCATGCAATATTCCTTCTGTCAACATATTGTTCTAAAAATTTTTGATTTATGTTGACCAAGAGAACAAAACGTGCTATTATAGCGCTGAAAGGAGGTTTCGGAAAACTTGTTTGAGAGAATAAAGCATATTCGCACCTCGCTTGGTTTGACTCAGGAGCAATTCGCAAGTAAGATTGGGCTGACGAGAAATTATGTTGCAAAAATTGAAATTGGCAATCGAGAGCCCAGTGATCGCACGATCTCGGATATCTGCCGCGAATTCGGTGTGAATGAAACGTGGCTGCGCACCGGCGCAGGCGAGCCGTTCATGCCGCCGAGCAGATCGGAGGAGATGGGGCGGCTTGTTAAAAGCCTGATGGCGGACAAGCCGGAAGCGTTCCGCTCGCGCCTGATAACCGCGCTGCTTCGTTTCGATGCCGACGGCCCCGAATGGCAGCTGCTCGAGAATATCTATAACAGCATCGCCGCGGACGTAGAAAAAGAGACCGGCCAGTGAATGGTCAGTCTCTTTTTGGTTACATTTTGTTGTTTTGAATTAAATTTCGTAATTTTTTTGCTGTTTGGCGCCCCGTCAGGGCTTTACAGCGCCTCGCGTTTGTGGTACTTTATAGGTGCAAGGTATCGTGTGCTGTGTTTTGCACATAATATATTGCGAGAAGGAGTGATAAATGTGGCCACTAAAAGTATCTTGAAAACGGTGCACATTAAGGACAACACTTCGGCGCGTCGTCTTGCAAACGCTTTGTCGAATGCCTATGATGTGCAGCGCCAGCCGGTTGTATTTAAATGCAGAGTCTCTGATGCATCCGACGAAGAAATAAGAGCCATGTTCGGAGACAATAAATGACCGGGATAAAGATTGTTAATCTTGGCAGCTTAATAGAAAACGTTGGAGAGGAACGAGCAAAAGCGATTCTCTCCAATTTTTCATGCCCATTAAACGCAGATGTCGAGCATTTTCTTAAGACAAATGCTATTCTGTTTGCAAAGCAGGGCTTAGCCGCAACGCACCTTGTTTTCAAAAAATATAAAAAAGAGCCCGTGCTTGTCGGCTATTTCTCATTGGCCAGTAAGTATATCACCGTCAGCAAGAACAAAGTTACTAGCACTACTGCCCGAAGAATCGCAAAATTCGCAGCTTACAATCAGTATAGCAATGTTTACAGTCTTTCCGCTCCGTTAATAGCTCAACTCGGAAAGAATTTCACCAACGGTTACAATGAGCTTATCACCGGCGACGAGCTGCTTGCTCTTGCGATCGAAAAGGTGCAGCGTGTTCAGATGGACGTTGGCGGCCGTATCTCTTATGTGGAGTGTGAGGACAAGCCTGCCCTGATTGATTTTTATAGCCGTAACGGTTTTCGAGAGTTCGACAAGCGAACTTTGGACAAGGACGAGACGGATCTTCAAGGTGAGTATTTAGTGCAACTGCTTAGGTACATATCTCTTAAATAATGAATCGCAAAGCAGCGAGGCTTATTGCCTCGCTGCTTTGCTTTTTCCTATGGCGCGATTATGTAGCAGTAGATAAACTGCAAGTCCTCTAAGCTCACTTCCGGCAGCGCTGCTATTATGGCCACGATAAGCAGCTCCCGCTCTTCGTTTTCTTTCATAGCTCTCTCCCTTTAATCTTTACGTTACTTCCCACATTTCTGCTACGGCGGTGCCCAGGGCGTGAGCTATCTTGATTGCCAGTACCACATTAGGCAGCCGCTCTCCTGTTTCAATCTCGCTGATCGTGCTTGCCGTGGTATCGGCCCGGCGCGCAAGCTCGCGCTGACTGAGCCCTAAATAGGTTCTATAGTATTTTACCCTGCATTTGTTTGTGCCGTCCATTTTATCATCACATGCCTTTCCTGTGCGAAATAATTCTGAAATCAGAACACGCGCACTAATTTTTGTGTATTATGTGCATTTTTGACCTAAATTATTATAATTTGTCATAATTGCATTGGGAATTGCAGGGTGATAAAATGATGTGGTAGGTTAAAATTTGTAGGGAGGATAGATATAATGTCGAGAGGATTTAAAAACTTTTTGGGAATAGTGCTGGCGTGCATTGCTTTGAGTGCGTTGTTTTCTTCGCCTGTGGGATTTTTTGATGTGGTTGTCGCCGTGATGTGCATTATCGCCGCTATATTGTTACTTAAGCCGACCGAGTCGGAAAAAGCAGCAAAGAAAGCGAAGCAGTCAGGCAACGAACCTAAATCTATGCCAACAGCAAATACAACCGACACCGCAATAGAAACCGTTGAACCCACTCAAATAACAACTCAAAACGAAGGCTATTGCTATGAGCCCGAGCCTCCTGTGAAACCTATTGTTGAGCACTACTCGCGAAATGACGATGTTGTGTATCTGAGGCACGAAAATTCTCTGCTGCGAGCTCAATTGTCAACAGATCAGGGCAATCTTGTTGACGCAAAATCCGAAGCACTTAAAATTCGTGCTAAGAATGAAGAGGCAAAGAGTGAGCTTCTTAGCACAGAAAAGCGGTTGGAGGAAGTAAAGAATGAGCTGATTGAAACCGAAGAGGCCGCTTTGCTTCAAAGCTTCGGCTTATACACACCGCACTTTGAATTTGCGCGAGCCGATGATTATAAAGCGCGGCTTTTGGAGATCCGTGCGAGGCAAAAAGATGCTGTCAAGGATGGTATGGCAGTCACGGGCAACACTACATGGTCTATCGACGGCAGCCAGACAAAAGGGCGTAAGATGGTCGCAGATATTCAAAAGCTGCTCTTGCGCGCTTTCAATGCCGAGTGCGATGACATTGTAGAGCATGTCCGTTATAACAATATTGAGTCAAGCGAAAAGCGCATAACCGCATCGCGCGATGCAATATCTAAGCTCGGTCAGATCATGGGCATAGGCATAACTGCCGGATATTATCGCATGAAGATTGATGAGCTTCATCTCGCGTTTGAGTGGCAACAGAAAAAGCAGCAGGAAAAAGAAGAACAGCGCGAGGCGCGAGCTGAAATGCGAGAAGCTGCAAAACTTGCCAAAGAGCTTGAAAACGAGCGGCGAAAACTCGAGAAAGAGCAAAGCCACTATGAAAACGCGCTCTCTAAAATCAACGAGCAGCTTGCGGCAGCAAGCGACGACGAGGTGGATGCCGTTCGTGAGCGCAAGGCTCAGATTGAAAAGCAGCTTGAGAAAATTGATGCCGCCTTCGGCGACGTTGAGTATCGTGAAGCAAATCAGCGCGCCGGCTATGTCTATATAATTTCTAATATCGGCGCTTTCGGCGAAAACGTTTACAAAATCGGCATGACTCGCCGCCTTGACCCGATGGACAGAATCGACGAACTCGGTGATGCATCTGTCCCGTTTAAGTTTGATGTTCACGCGATGATCTTCTCGGATGATGCGCCTAAGCTGGAAGCTGCGCTACATAATGCCTTTGCGGACAAAAAACTAAACTTTGTAAATCAGCGAAGAGAGTTTTTTAACGTTTCGTTGGAAGAAATCAAACAAGTTGTAAGGGATAATTTTGACAAGTCTGTCGAATTTGTCGAAATACCCCCTGCCGAGCAGTACCGTGAGTCTCTCTTGTTGCGCGAGGCCTCAGAAGTCCATGCATAACCGTGAGGATATTTGCCGGGCCTTACACCGCTATGTCGATGAATATAAGTGGGGCTGGGGCGTAGCTCGGAGGCAGCTGAAATTCCGTTTTGGCGTAGATTATCCTATCACTGAGCTGAAAAGTTTATACAAGCAAGTAAAGGTCACTGGCATAGGAGCTGTTAAACAACGATGAAGTGCCGTAATTGTAATGCTGAGCTGCCCGATGAGCTGCATTTTACTTTCTGTGGCTATTGTGGTGAGCGCCTTGTCCGGGAGCGCAAGAAGAAAAACGAAATAAAAATACCCACGCCGCGAAAGCGTGGGCAGAGGTGGTATGTTGACCTCCGGCGCGAGGGTGTAACCGTCATTGAGGACACCGAAGCCGAAGTAAAAGCCAAAGCGATTGCTATAAGAGCCGGTTTTATCGATGCGAAGAAAAAGCAGCCGGCATTAACATTGCGAGCTGCAATAGATAATTATATTGGAGATCGAGATAACGCTTTGTCTCCTGCCACCGTCCGAGGATATATCACCATAAAAAATAATGCTTTTACACCTGTGATGGACACCGATATTTTTTCCGTCCGCAACTGGCAGTCTGCAGTGAACGTGGAGGCTGGGCGAGGGATATCCGCTAAAACACTGCAAAACGAATGGGGGCTCGTCAAAAGCGTTTTAGACAAAAACAAGATCGATACTTCTGCGGTTTCGTCTTTGCCGCAAGTAGTGCAGTCAGATATGCCCTGGCTCGACTACGAACAGATAAAGATATTTCTCGATGCCGTACGTGGTGATGAGTTCGAGCTTGCGGCGCTTTTCGCGCTGCACTCATTGCGGCGTTCCGAGGTGCTCGCACTCACGCCAAGACACATTGAGAATGATATTATCCACGTTTCCGGCAGCGTTGTATATGACAAGGATTATAAGCTTGTCACGAAAAAGGAAAATAAGAATACCGCATCAAAACGTGACGTTAGCATCGTGATACCGCGGCTTTTCGATTTGCTCACTGATTACGATAAAGGAGATATAGCGCCTTTTATCAAATGCGCCCCGGATACCCTGCGAACACATGTAAACCGTGCATGCGTTTCTGCCGGTCTTCCGAAAGTCGGCATGCATGGGCTGCGCCGCAGTTTTGCCTCCCTCGCCTACCACCTCGGCTGGTCTGAGAGACAAACAATGGCCATGGGAGGATGGGCGGATCTCGGCACGGTTCATCGAATATACATTAAGCTGGCCGAAAAAGATAAAAACGCAGATATTGAGAAGATGAAAGCGTTTTATAATCAATAATTTACGTCAAATTTTACGACACTAATTGAAAAGTCATTGATTTTTCAATATTTTTATGCCGTAACAAGCGGGTTCGATTCCCGTCATCCGCTCCAAACATAGCAAAATCCCGAAGTCATTGAAACTTCGGGATTTTCTTTGTTTATCAATGGTTTGCGGAGATTTATTCCTTCCCCGGGATGGTGAAGATGCCGGACTCGACAAGCTCCTTGAGGCCCTTATGCGACTCGTACATGACAAGAAGCCGGCTCTCAATGACCGCCCACTTTTCTTCGATCTCGGCGTCGGCGGCAGCAAGTCGCTTGCTCGCAACGTCCTCTGCCTCGGAAATTATCTGCTCGGCCTGCTTCTGAACGTCGGAAAAAGCAGCCTCGGCCCGTTCATCGCGTCTTTTCATGTTTTCAAGATATGTATCGACCGTGCGCTGCGCCGCTTCAAAAAGGCCGCTGACCTTCGCGGCAGCCTCGGCAAGATTGCCGCTCTCGCTTACCTTGATCTCATATCCGTCGAGCTTTGCCTGAAGCTCCGCGACCTGAGACTTAAGCTTTTCGATCTCCTGCTCCTGATCGTGCATGACCATCATCATTTCGTTCTTTGAAAGATTCATCGATTCGTTTCTCATCGGCCCACTCCTTAGCTGCAAAATGTCATTAATATAATAACATCCCAAGCATCATATTTCAACACAAATGTATTAAAAAGGCGCGGCAAGCCGCGCCTTAGACCGTGCTTTATTTTACTGTAGTGATCCCCTTGCTGAACGCGCGGAACATGAATGCCGCGACTTCGCAGCGGGTGCAGGTCGCACCGGGCGCAAACTGCGTTGCCGTTTTGCCGGTGGTAACGCCGTTTTCAACGGCCCAGAGCACCGCTTTGTAGTAAAATGCGTTGGCATCCACATCGTTGAAGCCGCAGCTCATATTCTTGGGCGCAGGCTCGCCGGCATAGCGCCAGAGGAAGGTGACAAACTGGGCGCGCGTAACGGTTGCGTTCGGCGAGAAGTGCGTCGCGTCCGTGCCCTTGGTTATGCCGTTTTCAACCGCCCAGAGGATCGCGTCATAGCAGTATGCGTAGGAATTGGTCTTCGGAACATCCGAAAACTGCTGTACGCTGCCGCTCGGCGCGGGTCTGCCTGCTGCGCGCCAGAGGAATGTCACGACCTGTGCGCGTGTGCAGGATGCTTTGGGCGCAAAGTGGCTTTCATCCTTACCGTTAGTTACCTGCGGCGTGTTGTAGTATGCCCACATAACGGCGCTGTAGAACCAGTCGGTGCCGTTTACATCATAAAACGGATTTGAAAAGCGCATATTGCACTTTTCGCACACGCCGTACTTGATAATATGTCCGGTTTTCACGGTCTCGTTATCAGTATAGCTGTCCTTGCAGCTCGAGCAGGTGTGCTTCGTGTAACCGTTCTGGGTGCAGGTCGGCGCGGTCACGACCGCGTCGTATCTGTGAGCGCCTAGCTCACCGTAGCCGTCGCCGCATTCGTCGCAGACGGCCTTTTCGGTGCAGGTGGCCGTGCCGCCGGTGTGGGCGGTCTTGCGGCTGAGCTCATACCACTTTTCGTTTATCTCAAAGCCTGCCGCTTTCAGCTCGTCTCTGAGATCCTCCAGCGTCTTTCCGCAGCGCTGGCAGCCGAGCCAATGATATGTATCGTCGCTGCAATGGTCAATATCCTTGATCTTTATCATTCCGATGATATGATCGAGGTCAAACGTGCCGTCGCGGATCATCTGGACGATCTGCACAATGCTCAGACCGAGATTTTTGTTGGCAAACTGTTTCAGATTATCTTCGCTCAATTTCAGCGCGTCGGTGCCCGGATGAAGATCGTGGCCGGTGCATTTATCGACGAGGTCATCCTTTGTGATGAGTATGCTTGCGCGCTCATCCTTGTACATATTGCCGCACTTTTTGCAGCGATAGTAATCTATTGTGCCGTCCTCGGTGCAGGTCTTGGGCGTGCCCTTGACAAGCTCGATATCCTTGCAGCCGCCTGCGCACTGGGCAGAGTAATAGCTGCCTTTTTCAATAAACGCGCCGCAGTCTTTGCAGTATTTATCGCCGGTGTAGCCCTGAGTTGTTTCGGTTGCCTTTACTTCATTTCTGATCTCGAAATTCACATGGGTGTTGGGGTCAAGCTCGCCGTAGCTTGCGCCGCACTTAGCGCACTTGGCCTGAGCCTTGCAGCTGGCCGTGCCGCCGCTGTGGGAGCTTGTGCCCGTGGTAATGCCGCAAACTCTGCACTTCTGATAGTGCACACCTGCGACCTCGTCGGCCACCCAGTAATAATCATGGTCGTTTTTCGACGTGGAGACCTTGGCCAATGTTGTTTTGACCGTTCCGGCAGCGTCGGAGTAATACTTTTCGCAGCCGGAGCAGTACCAGTATTCTATGTTGCCCTTTTCGGTGCAGGTCGCCGCCTTTGAGGGGAAGTGCTTGAGGTCGGTGTGCTTGGTTTTGTCTTTTGTCAGGCCGTTATCGAGCTTTGCTTTGGTGGTCTGCTTTGTGCATGCAGCATCGGTGAAATAGCTGTTGCAATCGGGACAATACCAATACTCGATGTGCGGATCGCAGGTACCGTCCGTGTTGGGATAATGCTCGGTTTTTTTGTGCTCGCACGCCGTGGGATCGGTGCTCGGCGTCGGAGTCGGCGTGGGTGTGGGTGTCGGCGTCGGCTCAACGCTCGGGCCGGGGCTTGGCGTGGGGTCGGGATCGGGGTCTACCGTGCCGCCGGTGACTGTGAGAGTTACGGTGTTGCTGACCGCGTAGGAATAGGATAATTCTTTTAGTGAAAAGTAATACACAACACATTTAAGCTGCATACCATTGTCGTCGGCACTCACAGCGCTGATCGTATAAGTTGCTCCTTGGCCTTTCATAGCTTTAAGGAGCTTTGGTATATCTATATTGTTATCACTGCTACCTATTTTGGAAGCGTCAACCCAGAGATATTTTATCTCCTTTGTAAGTGCAGAGCTTGCTTCCGCACTTGCCGTAAATGTTGCTGTCTGTCCAACAGCTACGGTAACATCTTTCGGCTGCTCGGTAAACGTGATCGTAACCTTGTCCGTGCTGTCTCCGCCGCCGATAATATCTCCAATGTCCACCGCAAATGCGCCCATAGGCACGAGCGAAACGAGCATCAGAGCTACCATCAGCAAACTGATAATGCGTTTTTTCATTGTGTTCCTCCTAAGTTTTGATTTCTCCACCGTGCCGCTTGCGCGGCTGTATACACAATAATTATACTATTTTGTCAGTTTAATGGCAAGTAATTCATTTCCGTTATTTTAAACAGTAATGCACGGCCGATTTGGTATAGTTTGACCTCTGCATAAGCTCCGCGTCCCCGTCATATATATTGACTATGTGAGTTTGGGGAGTGGTGCATGTGTATACTAATATTGAAGAGCGCGCCTGCGATCTTGCCGAGTACATAATCGAAAACAAGACAACGGTCAGAGCCGCCGCAAAGCAATTTAACATTTCAAAAAGCACCGTACACAAGGATCTCACCGAGAGGCTGAAAACGGTTAGCCCGGCACTGTATCATCAGGTGCGCGAGCTGCTTGATATCAATAAGGCCGAGCGGCATATCCGCGGCGGCATGGCTACACGCAGAAAATACAAGGGCGAGAATGCGTAGAAATTGCAGGCAGGAATAAAATGCGGCTGACATTTTATTACTAAGCTCTCCGCGCATTTATATCCGGCTTTAAACAATCCTCGAAGAGGCAAACGCCTCGGACGAGGGTTGTTCTTTTTTTCTCCTCCGATTGACTTATTTGCCGGCAGGAAATATAATGTTAATTAAACAGCAAAAAGGAGAAGACACTATGAACATTTTATCGCTGCTCAACAGTGCGCCGATGTACGCCATATGCGGCGGCATTATCGCATTCGTAGCCGTTGTGTGCGCCGTGTTTATGGTTCGCGCCTACCGCGCCGGACTTGCCATGGGCATCGACCGCGTTAAGCTAAAGCGCGCCATCACCTCGAGCGCAACGTTTTCGCTTCTGCCCAGCGTGGGCATTCTTTTGGGCGTTATCGCCCTCTCGGGCAGCCTCGGCACGCCGTGGCCGTGGCTGAGGCTTTCGGTCATCGGAGCGCTGCACTATGAAACGCAGGTGGCTCAGGCTGCGGCCGAGCAGGTCGGCATGTCCTCCCTCTCAGCTGCCGAAATGACTCCATCCGGCTTTGCGACTATTGCACTGCTGATGAGCATCTGCATCATGTGGGGCATGGTGCTTTCGATCTTCTTCAACAAGCGCTATCTCGGCAGGCTCGGCAGCGGAAAGAAAAGCTCAGGCGGCGCGGGCTTCGGCGATACCGCAATGACTGCGATGTTTATCGGTCTTGTGTCGGCATACATCGGCAGCTACATAGGCGGCTTTGTCTCCGGCGGCGGTCTGTTCTCGTTCTCGGGCAGCTTTATGCCGCTGATAGTCGTGTTCGTTTCCGGACTGGTGATGGCCGGATTCATATACCTCTCCGAGAAGAAAAATCTCGCATGGGTCGAAAGCTTCTCGATCGCAGGAAGCATGCTTATCGGCATGGCTGCGGCGGTCGTGGTCAAGCTGTTTATGTAAGGAGGCGCACAATGAACAACAATTATTTTGAAAGCTACAATAAGCGCACGCACGTTATCGGCCGCATTAGCTCGGCGATAGCGCTCGTCATGCTCGTGGGCGCTCCGTTTCTCATAGGCAGGATGCTCGGCGCGATGCCCGATATCGGCGCCGTGGGCAAGGCATTTTTGTCCGTCGGCCTTGTGTGGACAGTCAGCAGCGTTGTCGAGTTTCTTGTTTACACCCCGATGCTCGGCGCAGGCGGCGGCTATCTTGCATTTATAACGGGCAACCTTATCAACATGAAGATACCCTGCGCTGTGAACGCGCGCGACATCGTCGGCGCAAAGACTGGCACGCCCGAAAACGAGATCGTGTCCACCCTGTCTATCGCAACCTCGTCGCTGGTTACGATAATCGTGCTGGCGCTCGGCGTTGCGCTGCTCGTTCCGCTTCAGCCGGTGCTGCAAAGCCCGACTCTCCAGCCGGCGTTTGAAAATGTAGTGCCCGCGCTGTTCGGCGCAATGGCGTATAAATATTTCCGCGGCAACATGAAGATCGCCGCGGCGCCGCTTATCGTTATGAGCATTCTGTTTATTCTCGTGCCCTCGCTCACGGGCTCGACGAGCTTCATGATAATCCCTGCCGGTGCGCTCGCCATCGGCATAGCATATAAATTTTACAGGAAAGCCGGTGCTTGATAATGAAAAAATCACTGTTTTTGATCCCGGCCGCGGCGGCGCTTTCGCTGCCTGCCGCAGCAGTTGTGCGCACGGTTCTGACGCCGAGCAAGCACTCGGACTACGCAGCGCCCGAAGCCGGCGATTACGCACTTGAGCTTGCGCGCAAGCTGTCGGAGATGGTGCGGTACGAGACGGTATCGCACGCGAATGTTGCCGAGGCCGAGAAATTCCTCGGCTTCCACAAGGTGCTCGAAAGGCTGTTTCCGCTTGTGCATGAAAAGCTTGAAAAGACCGTCATTGACGGCAATCTGCTGTTTAAATGGAAGGGCACCGGCGACGGCATGCCGATACTGCTCATGAGCCATCAGGACGTTGTACCTGCCGAGGGGAAATGGGAGCACGAGCCGTTTTCCGGCGACATTGCCGACGGCAAGGTCTGGGGTCGCGGAACGGCTGACACCAAGGCCTCAGTCATGGCATTTTTCCAAGCGGTCGAGGAGCTTCTGAAGGAGGGCTACACGCCCAAGTGCGACGTATATCTCGCCTCGTCCTGCACGGAGGAGTGGGCCGGCGACGGTGCACCGAAAATCGTAAAAGAGCTTCAGCACCGCGGCGTTGAGCTGTTCCTCGTCTGTGACGAGGGCGGCGGCATAATCTCCGAGCCGATCGGCGGCGTTAAGGGCAACTTCGCCATGGTCGGCGTTTTTGAAAAAGGCAAGGGCGACGTCAAGTTCACCGCGCGCTCATCCGGCGGCCACGCAAGCGCTCCGACGAAGAATACGCCGATAGCGCGGCTCGCAGCATTTGTTAACGACGTTGAGACGCACAACTATTTCCGCCGCGAATTTCCGCCCGAGGTCGCCGCAATGTTCAAAAGCCTCGCACCGTATGCAGCGTTTCCGCTGAAGCTCGTCATGGGCAACCTGTGGCTGTTCGCGCCGGTGCTCAAGCCCGTTCTCGGCAGGATAAGCGCTCAGGCAGGCGCAATGCTGCAAACGACTGTCGCGTTCACGATGCAGTCAGGCTCGGACGCATGCAACGTTCTGCCTCAGGAGGCGACGGTCAGCGCTAACATGCGCTTCATTCCGCATCAGGGCGAAAAGGAAAGCCTTGAGATCATCCGCAAAGTTGCGGAAAAGCACGGACTTGAGACTGAGGTCATCCACTCGAACGACTACACCCCGGCGGTCGATATAAACGGAGCTGCGTTCCGCCAGGTCGAGGCCGTCATAAACGAGACCTTCCCCGGACTGCCGGTCAGCCCATACGTCATGACCGGCGCTACCGACGCGCAGTTTTATCAGCCGGTATGCAAAAGCTGCATCCGCTTTGCGCCCGTTATTTATGGGCCGGAGCAGATGAAGGGCATGCACGGGTTGAACGAAAACATCGAATACAACTGCCTGCCCGGCGCTGTGAGCTTTTACAAAAATCTCATCCGTGCACAGGAAAAACGCTAACAAAAAAAGACCGCCTCGGCGGTCTTTTTTTCATGTTCTCAGTTCCGTCAGCGCCGCTAAAAGGCGCGACAGAACGGCGGCGGACTGGCCGCGCGTGGCCGTTGCGTTCGGGACGAAGCTGCCGTTCGGGTAGCCCTGAATGACTCCGATGTTCGCCATAACGTCAACTGCCTCGCGATAGCATTCGGCGATCGAGCCGTAATCGCGGAAGTCGTTGCGGCCGGAAAGCCCGCCGAGCACATCCGCGCTCACGCCGAGCTTCAAAAAGCGATACGCAAACGTTGCCATCTGCGCACGGCTGATCTCGGCGTTCGGCCTGAACGTGTTATCCGTAAAGCCGGTTATTATGCCGGCCCTCACTCCCCATTTAACGGCCGCGGCATACACCGCGGAAACGGCATTGGCATCGGAAAAGCCGAGAGACGTATCCGCAATTTCAGGGCGGCCGCCCATATTATACAGCATCATGACAAACTGCGCACGGGTCACGTTCTGCTCCGGGCAAAAGGTCCCGTCCGGGCGCCCGTTTACGATGTCGGCTATGTAGCAGGTGATGATATAGTCGTGATACCATCCGGAGATATCCGAAAACGGCTCGGTCTTATCGGCGCAGACGAGCTTTGCGCTGCCGAAGCTGTTGCCAAGGCCGATATCTATCGCCTTCCACTGCGCGATCGAGCCTGCGTAATAGATGTTTTTCAGCGCGTACACATCGTCAAATGCACCGTCTCCAATGCGCCCGAGCGTGAGCGGCAATGTGACGGTCTCGATCAGTCCGCAGCCGGAAAATGCACCGATTCCGACAGAGGTCACGCCGTTTTCGACAACAAGCTTCCGCACAGCTCCGCGCTCGGCATACCACGGCGCTTCACCGGCGGCAAAGTCCGTCATTTCGCCTTCACCGAACACCGTGAGCACGCCGGCATCCGTCAGCGTCCAGCTGACAGACTCGCCGCACACGCCGTCCGCCATCGCCATGGGAGCAAAAAGCGCAAGCAGCATCACCACTGCGCATATCGTCCCGATAAGTCTGTTTTTCATGATGACCTCCCATTTGCGAAATTTCCTTATAAAGTATATTATACAAATAAACGCATTGCAAGAAAAAAATAACTCCACGTCCGAGGACGTGGAGTTATTATCGTGATTATTCTTTATTTACTTTGCGAACTCGCGGTAAATGAAGGTGACTGCCTGTGCGCGGGTGCAGGTATCATTGGGCGCAAAGGTGGTCGTGGTCTTGCCGTTGGTGATGCCGTTTTCGACAGCCCACATAACTGCATTGTAGCAGTAGGAGCCTGCAGCAACGTCATCAAACTTTGCAAGGCTGCTCACGATGGGGGCCTTCTCATAGCGCCACAGGAAGGTGACTATCTGGCCGCGAGTGCAGACTGCATTCGGGTCGAAGCTGGTAGCGGTCTTGCCGGTGGTGATGCCGTTTTCGACAGCCCACATGATCGCGTTGTAGTAAGTGCTGTTTTTGCTCACGTCGGTGAACGGGTTCTTAACGTTCTCGACCTTCGGCTGGCCTGCCGCGCGATACAGGAAGGTGACTATCTGAGCGCGGGTGCAGCCGTTGTCAACGCCGAATACAGTGTCGGAAATGCCGTTGGTAACGCCGTTGCAGTATGCCCACAGGATCGCATCATAGTAGGGACCCTTCTTGACATCGGTGAACGGGTTGTAGCCGGGCTGCTTTGCGTCGCAGCGGGTGCAGACGCCCTTAACATAGTTGTGGCCGAGAGCCTTGACTTCGGTGCCCTTTTCGATGGTCTGCTTGCAGACGGTGCAGACCTTATCGCCGGTGTAGCCGGCCTCGAGGCAGGTCGCTTCCTTAGCGTTCACAAGCTCGGTCTTGTGGCCGAGTGCAGGAACGGTCTCCTGAGCGGAGAGGACCTTCTTGCAGACCTTGCAGACAGTGCCCTTGGTCACGCCGGGCTCGGTGCAGGTGGGAGCCTTTGCCTCAACGTCCATGGGGGTGTGATCGATCATGGGGATCTCTTTGCCTTTCTCCATGACGATGCCGCAGAACTTGCAGACCTTATCGCCGGTGTAGCCGACTTCGGTGCAGGTCGCTTCCTTGACATTGGCAAGCTTGTCGGATGCGGTGTGTGCGACCATAGGTGTTACTTCAACATACGTCGTACCATCAGCATTCATGAGTTTAGCGCCGCAGAGCTTGCAGCTCTTGTAGGCCAGGCCCTGATGCTGGCAGGTTGCATCATAGAAAGAGTCAAGCGCATAGCTGTGCTTGCCGGGAGCTGTGATGGGGATCTTCTTGCTTGCGTCGCCTGTAGTAGCATGGCAGCGAGTGCACTCTTTGTAGTTAACGTACTCAAAGCCACTCTGGAGGCAAGTTGCCTTTTCACCCTCTACGAGAACATAATTGTGGCCAAGAGCTTTTCCTTCTGCGCCTTCTTTGGATTTTACGTCGCCTGTGGTCTTATCTCTCCAGTATATTGTTGCTCCAACGCCCGCTTTTTCGCAGGTAGCCGGCTTTGCATCCTCACCATACCAGGTATCATACATACCCATTGCGCGAATGGTTTCGCCGCCCTTGTAGTTGCAAGTGTCGCACTTTACAACATCGGCCTTACCGTCTACGCCCTTGAGGGTTTTCTTATCAAATGTAGCAAGTTTGCTATCGGTAGTGTCGACCGTAAACTTATGCGTAATAGGCTCACCGGTCTTAACACCAACGCCGCAGTCGGGGCAGATCATATCGCCTGTATAGCCTTTAATAAAGTTTGCCGAGTTTTCATCAGTTACATACAGGCCGGTTTCAGGATCAAGCTTGTAAGCTTGGCCTTTAACGGCTGCAACATGCTGTGCTTTCTTCGCAGGATAAAGAGTAATTGGATTGCCATTAACGTCGTTTGCCGTTGTCGTCTCAGTGACGGCAACAAGCAGTTTAGTATTGCTGTGATCGGGATTAGTAGGCTCAAACATCTCATAGACTGCGCGAACACGATTTGCATACGCAGTTGCATTGCCGTCAAAGTCGGAAAGCTTCAGCAGTTTAGTTGCCGCCTTCTCACCCTCGAAGTAAGCTGCATCGCCGCAAAGCTTGCATACAGCATAGCCGGTGCCGGACTTAGTGCAGGTGGGAGCCTTTTCGATGTGGAACTCACCATAGACGTGCTCAAGTGCTTTTTCGATCTTATAGGTGCTGTTGCCAAAATCCTTATTGGCGAACGCCTTACCGCACTTCTCGCAGTAGCTTATGGTAAGACCTTCGTTGCGGCAGCTTGCAGCCTTGACGATCATGGTCTTGCCGATCTCGCACTTCCTGCACTGGTTCCATAGCAGAGCAAATGCTTTGATGGAGATAGACTTAGTGTCTATCTTGCCGCATTCCTTGCAGACTTTGTACTCTACGCCGGGAGTTTTCTTCTCAGCGTCCTTCTTGATGCTAACGGTGGTATACTTATGCTCATGAGTATCCGTTGCCGGAGCCTCTGCCAGAGCGGAAGCCGGCAGCAGGGATGCGATCATGAGAACCGCCATCAGCATGCTGATAAGTCTCTTTTTCATGTTTCCTCCTGAATTTTTCCTTTTTATTGAATTTTTGCACCGATCATACCAAATCGGCAAATGATAGTTAGATTATAACATATTTGCCCGACATGTCAAGATACAAGCCTCCGTTATGAGCATGCGGCTTTGCCCGATTTTTTTCTTGAAACAGCGCAAAAAACCGGGCGTTCAACAAAAACGCCCGGCTTTCATATACTATTAAATAATTATTTTTTCACTGCACAAGCGCCGATTCGATCTCGTCATCGAGCGCGAAGTCGAAGTGGTCGGCGAGCATCTGCACCAGCTCGTGCAGAACGCTTGTTGCTATCGCGCGCATGTCAAGCTCAAGAATGCGGTCGATTATCCGCCGCCGCTCGTCCTCGGGCACGTTATAAACGCCGAGGCTCATGCTCAGAAACCGCTCGAGCTTCCTTTCCAGCGTGAAATACATGTCGCAGCCACGCGACATATAGCCGCGCATTATGCCGGCCGAACCGATTTCCAGCTCGTAAAAATCGCTCTCGGTATAATCGGGCAGATAAGATCCGAAGATGCGGTAAAGCTCCGCCGTCGTGCTTTGATAGATATACTCCATCGTCGCCTCGTGCGAATATGCCTCGACATAAATATCGCGCAGATTGTCGTTAAGCTCGGTTATCGTAAGCTGAAGCGCGGTCTCAATCGCATATAGCATTGCGGGAGAATCGCCGGGATCAGCCACCGTGCGCGCGGCCTTGAACTGACCGGCAAACATGAACGCCGCAAACTCGCTGAGCACTCCGTCCTTGGAACGGAAAATATTCTGGAACGAGCTGGCGGATACGTCAGCTTCCTTGATTATCTCGGCAACCGTCGTGCCGTTATAGCCGCGCTCGATAAACAGGCGAACACATGCCGTGAGTATTCGCTTCTTTGCAGCCATGCTCGTATGTGTGATAGTGATACTGATCCCTTCCTTCTTTGTGTTATTATTGGTATGCATACCAATAATAACACAAACTTTGCATATTTGCAAGTAAATTTACGCAAAATTGCCCTGAACGCGCAGTTCAGGGCAAGAAATGTTAGAATTAATAGCCGTAGCGCTTGCGCTTTCCGATAAGAAAAAGCACAGTTGCCGTTATCGACATGACCTCCGCGCCGACGATTGACAGCCATATTCCGTCCAGCTCCCAGATGAGCGGAAACAGAAGCACCGCAGCAAGCTGGAACACCAAAGTTCGCAGGAACGATATCATCGCGCTGGTCAGGCCATCGTTGAGCGCGGTGAAAAACGATGAGCCATAGATCGAAAAACCCGAGAACAGAAACGAGAATGAGAATATGGAGAATGCGTGGACCGTCATTTCAAGAAGCTCATCGTCATACCCGACGAACAATTTGCCAAGCGGACTTGCAAAAAGCTCGCCGGCAGCGAACATGAACACGGCGCACACGCCGATTATGCGCAGGCTTTTTGACAGCAGGCCCTTGAGTTCGGCCGTGTTCTGCGCGCCGAAGTTGAAGCCGACTATAGGCGCCGTTCCGACCGCAAAGCCGATAAAGATAGCCTGGAATATCATGCTTACATACATCAGCACGCCGTATGCCGCAACGCCGTCGGCTCCGGCGTATTTCATCAGCTGCATATTATACAGCATGCTCACGATCGACATGGAAACGTTGCTCATGAACTCCGACGAGCCGTTCGTGCAGGTTTTGAGCAGCGCCTTGACGTCGAATTTGAATTTCACAAGGCGCAGACGGCTGTCGTTTTTGCGTGCAAAGTATACAAGCGGAACAACGCCTCCGATAAACTCGCTTATCGCGGTGGCCGCCGCAGCGCCGGTCACGCCGAGCGGTATCACGCCAACGAGCAGAGCATCGAGGATCATGTTCGCTACGCCGGACGCAACTGTGACGTACAGGCCGAGCTTGGGCTTTTCGGCCGTCGCGAACAGGCATTGGAACTCAAACTGCAGAATATAAAACGGCAATGCAATAAGGATGATGCGGCCGTAAATTATGCTCTGCTCTAAAAGCTCGCCCTCCGCGCCCATGAATTCCGCGACCGGGCGCAGCAGGAAAAATCCAAGCACTGCAAGCACAACGCCGCACAGCGCGGACACTGTGATTATAAGCGTGAATATCTCGTTTGCCTTGTCCTGCTTTCGCTCGCCCATGGTTTTGGCGATAAGTGCTCCGCCGCCGGTTCCGAACATGAAGCCGACGCAGCCGAGCACGAGCAGCAGCGGCATTATCAGGTTGACCGCCGCAAACGCCGTCTTGCCGGCATAATTTGATACAAAAAAGCCGTCTACTATGCAGTAGATCGACGTGAAGATCATCATTATTATCGACGGCAGCGCAAACCTGAGCAGTCGCTTATAGTCAAAATGATCCGAAAGCTTTATGTTCATGAATGCACCTCCTGCGCCCTTGCACGCATGGAAACAAGAAATTCCTCCGTAAGCCGAATGTATTTTTCAAGATCCTCTGCCGGCCATGAGCCAAGGATCTCGTTTTCTATCTCGATCACCTTTGCCACGGTTTTTTCCGCAAGCTCCGCTCCCTTCGGCGTGAGCGTGACCGTCTTGTGCCGGGCGCCGCTGCTTTCGGTCGTGACGCTGCCCTCGGCTTCAAGCTTGCGCAGGGCGGAGTTTACCGTCTGCTTCGTAAGCCCGGAAAAGGCGCAGATATCGCGCAGCGGGCAGGCCCCGCCCTCTGCCCTGAGCGTATAAAGTATCTGAAACGCGCTGTCGGAAAGGCCGAGCCGATTTGCAAGCTCGTGGTATACCGCGTCCGTTTCGCCGACAAGACGGTTGAAGCGGCGCAGCTGTTTTGATTGCTGTGTCATGTTTACCTCGCTTTAGTCCGAAATCATACTTGCAAAGTATAGTACGATTTCGTACCTTTGTCAAGAGATAGATTGCCAAAAAATCACACCGCACGAAATTCGTGCGGTGTGTTTGTATTTTGCGCTTACTGTGCTCTGTACAGGAATGTTACGACCTGGCCGCGTGTGCAGGTTGCGTTCGGGGAGAAGTGCGTTGCGTCCGTGCCCTTGGTTATGCCGTTTGCGACTGCCCACTGCACGGCGTTGTAGCAATACGAGCCGGCCGCTACGTCAACAAATCCTACGTTTCCGCCGACTGCCGGCTCACCTTCGGCGCGGTACATGAACGTTACCACCTGATCGCGTGTGCAGGTCGCGTTCGGCGAGAAGTGCGTTGCGTCGGTTCCATTGGTTATGCCGTTTGCGACTGCCCATTTGACGGCCTCGTAGCAATACGAGCCGGGCGCTACGTCAACAAATCCGACGTTTCCGCCGACGGTCGGCTCACCGGCGGCACGCCAGAGGAAGGTCACGACCTGGCCGCGTGTGCAGCCTGCGTTCGGCGAGAAGTGCGTTGCATCCGTGCCGTTGGTTATTCCGTTTGCGACTGCCCACTGCACCGCATCATAGCAGTACGACCCGGCCGCCACGTCGGTGAAGTCTGCCTGCGGCTTGTAGTTGGGGTCTTTCACACCGCAGCGCGTGCATGTGCCGTTTTTATAGTCGTGGCCGAGAGGATCAACATAGCTGCCCTTGTAGCTGTCGCCGCAAACCGAGCAGGTGTAGGTCGTGTAGCCACGCTCGGTACAGGTCGGCTTTGTCACTGTTGCTTTGTAGTCGTGGGTGTGTGCGCTCGGGTCCTTTGCGCCGCAGCGCGTGCAAAGGCCGTTTTTGTAGTCATGGCCGAGGGCGGCGGTGTAATCCGTCTTATAGCTGCTGCCGCAGGAGCACACATGCTCTGTGTAGCCGCGCGTGGTGCAGGTCGGCGCGACAACGGTTTCGGTGTATTCGTGGGTGTGTGAATCGGGGTCTTTCTCGCCGCAGCGGAGGCATTTGCCCAGCACGAACAGATGTCCGCGCGCATCCTTGTAGTCACCCTTATAGCTGTCGCCGCAGATGGAACAGGTGTAGGTCGTGTAACCCTGCTCGGTGCAGGTCGGCTTTGTCACGACTGCTTTGTAGTCGTGGGTATGCGGCGGAGTTACGCCGGGGTCTTTTGCTCCGCAGCGTGTGCATGCGCCGTTTTTGTAGTCGTGGCCGAGGGCGTCCTTATAATCGCTCTTGTAGCTGTCACCGCAGGAGCAGGTGTAGGTCGTGTATCCGGCTTGAGTGCAAGTCGGCTTCGTCACGACTGATTTGTAGTCGTGGGTATGCGGCGGAGTTGCGCCGGGGTCTTTTGCTCCGCAGCGCGTGCATGTGCCGTTTTTGTAGTCGTGGCCGAGGGCGTCCTTATAGTCGCTCTTGTAGCTATCGCCGCAGGAGCAGGTGTAGGTCGTGTAACCCTGCTCGGTGCAGGTCGG
>CDZG01050566.1_pt1 | contig 67005 bp, 65 predicted proteins | sample 557741 | NCBI WGS metagenome assembly CDZG01 (sample SAMEA3182086, study PRJEB8094) | gut metagenome | biome: human; feature: gut; material: Stool; isolation source: human stools | place: Canada | collected 2013-01-21
GTTGACCACCCTTGCTCGGTGGACTTTTATAATAGCATTAGTCTTAGTAGTCTGTCAATAACAAAAATAAAAAATTCTTTACCTGCTTTTTACAAAGTGAAAGGGCTATCCCAAAACGGATAACCCCCAGTTTTTCAACCAATATAGGATATAGCCAGTAATAATGATTCCTTCCAGAATTCCAAATACTGCCCCGAACAGTTTATCTGCGCTCCGGATTAGCGGAAGCCTCGATACCAGACTGATGGATGTAAAGATCAGATTCGCCAGCTTATAGACTATACATACAATGAGAAGTAATATGATAATCTGAATCAGCCGTCCGATCTCCCTGTTTAAGTAACTGCCAACCGCTCCGAGAAGCAGATAGGCACAGAATCCGGCAACGACCATGGCAATAAGGGAAAGAATTTCCTGTACCATTCCTTTCCGGAAGCCCGAGACCATACGCCATGAAATTATGATTATAATTCCTGCAACCGCAAGATAAAAATAAATATCCATATTAATTTAACTCCATCACGTCAATGGAATCGCTGGTCACTAATCCATAACGGTAGGCAGAGGCTGTTGGCAGAAGCAGCGAAACCGGTTTTTCAAAGCTTCCTACGAATTTATCCGCACCACGGATATTGGTAATCTGACAGGATTCACTGTTATAGATAATGACCTGTTCTTTATGAAATATAATATCCGAATATTCCATATCCAGAAGCTGTGTATGAATCTTATTTCCGGATGCACTGTATACATCGAGCCGGTAAGAGGCTTCTCCTGTTGCATCACGGAAGACAACGCCTGCATAATCACTGTTATGATAGACCCCGATAACCTCATCATCAAAAAGACTCGTTGCTACAACGGTCGGTTTTTCCGATCCGGAAAAGAAAATAATCCGGTCATCGGAAACAGCAAAGGCTGCACTGTTGTTCATAAACTGCACATAGGGCACAACCGTATTCAGATAATCATAACCACTGACGTAATTATCGGTCTGGTTTTCACCCACCTCACCGAAATTATAGAATGCAATGGAGGATTTCATGCTTCCGCTATCCATAAAGAAATAGGAAACCATCATAATTCTGCCATTCGGACTCATACATACTGAAATCGGATATCCACTTTTATCCATGGAAACCTTGGCATGTACAATTGCTTCGTCTGTATTGGAGTTTCCATTATATACATTAATACGTGTGGCACTGGAATCATCAAGGACAGCTGCCACAACTCCGTTTTCCGCAACACTTAAGCTCCGGATCGGAAGGTTCGTATTGACGGTTCCACGGATCCCGTTCTTATCGCAGACATATATTTCTCTTCCATTATAATCTCCCAGTGCACAGACTGCACCTGAGATGGATAAAATAGGAGACTGCATTTCATAAGACTGGTTCCAGATTGCCTTGCCTTTGTTATCCATACAGCTGGCACCATCCTTACTATAAAAAAGAATATTGCCATCAAGATCTTCTGTTTTTGTTCCCTGTACAATTGTAACAGGAACGGTAGCAATGGTATCGCAGGAGGTAAATACCTTGTCTCTCCAGGCTATAACCAGAAATGCAATAACCGCTGCCACTACAACAACAGCCAGTACCACACGGTAAAAAACCGTAAGCTTATGCCCACGGATTTTTTCCTTGTAGTTGATTAGCTGGGGATTTCCCTGTCTTTTTTCTCTTTCTTTTAAATAGTCACGGATGTTTGCCATCGAACCTGTCACCTAACAAAACTGATAAATGGTTGTTGTTTCATATTTTCTGGAAGGTCCAAATACAGCCTGCGGGAATTCCGGCTTGTTGGCTGTATCCGGATAATACTGTGTTTCCAGACAGAAGCCGCATCTCGGTCCATATTCTGCCCCGTCCTTACCCGTGCACGGGCTGATACAGTTTCCTGCATAGAACTGTACTCCCGGAAGATCAGTGTATACCTTCATCGTACGCTTACCGGTGCTTTCCACCGCTGTAGCAATTTCACGTATTTTTCCATCATAATGATCCAGTACCCAGTTATGGTCATACCCGTGAACCATGGTAAGCTGCTCTTCGTCTTTTGCAATATCCTGTCCGATCTTCCTGGCTGTTGTAAAGTCAAATACGGTTCCTGCTACCGGTGCAAGCTCTCCTGTCGGAATCGCTCCTGCTACGATCGGCGTATAACGGGATGCCCTGATCTCCAGAAGCGTGTCTTCCATATTGCCTGCCTTATGGCCTGCCAGATTAAAGTAGCTGTGATTGGTCATGTTGATAATGGTATCCTTATCACTTTCCGCTTCATAATGCAGCTTAAGTTCATTCTCTTCGGTCAGGGTATAAGTCACCTGAACGGTTTTGTTTCCGGGGAAGCCCATGGAGCCGTCTGCATCAGTTATTGCAAAGGTTACGCAGTCTGTTCCTTCGGTCACATCATATACTCTCTTGTGATATCCTTTTTCGTAATCACTATGTAAATTATTCGCTCCATCATTCACAGCCAGCTGATATTTCACACCGTTTAAGGTAAAGGATGCATTCCCAATACGGTTTGCATTCGGTCCTATGGTTGCTCCAAAAAAGCTGCCGTTCGTAAAATAATCCTCAAGATGATCATATCCCAATACAATATCTTCTGTATTTCCTTCTTTGTCCGGAACAAATAAATTCACAAGAATTGCACCATAATTAATAATGCCCGCTTTCATGCCCTTACTGTTCGACAGCCAGTACTTGTAAATTTCCTGTCCTTCCTTTGTTTTTCCAAATAATTCTTTGGATACTCCCATAATACTACTACCTCCCTGTTTGTTTTAACTGATTCCTGTTTTCACAGTTACTCTTTTATCATAATTGCCGTCACATTTCCAGACCCGCTGAAAAACCACTGTTTACAGCTACAATTCAACACGTCCATCCAATGCACGCAGCAAAGTGATCTCATCAATGTATTCAAGATCTCCACCTACAGGAACTCCACTTGCAATTCTGGTTACTTTAATTCCGGTAGGCTTCACCAGCTTGCTGATATACATTGCGGTTGTTTCCCCTTCCAGGCTGGAATTGGTTGCAATAATAACCTCCTTAACCGGACCTTCCAGACGGGCAATCAGTTCCTTCAGCTTAATCTCATTCGGTCCGATTCCCAGCATGGGCGAGATGGCACCATGCAATACATGATAAACCCCTTCGTATTTTCCGGTCTTCTCATAGGCTGCCAGATCACGGGTTGTCTCCACAACCATGATGGTTCCGTGATCCCGGTTGGGATTGGCACAGACCGGGCAGATTTCCCGGTCGGTCATGGTAAAGCATTCCTTACAATAGCATACATTCTGCCTTGCTTCCCACACCGTGTCCGTCAGGTGTCTGACCTTATCTGCCGGCATGTTCATCAAATGAAAAGCAAGTCGCTGGGCAGACTTGCTTCCAATTCCCGGGAGCCCTGCAAGCTCCTCTATTAACTTGTTCATATGCCCGCTATACAAGTCCATTAGAAGGGAAGTCCTCCTCCCAAACCACCGGTCATTTTGTTCATCACCTCTGCATTGGCATCCTCTGCCATACGAAGTGCTTCATTCGTTGCTGCCATTACAAGATCCTCTAACATTTCCACATCATCCGGATCTACAACTTCCTGGGAAAGCTTCACCTTCGTAACTTCCTTCTTGCCGGTTACGGTAACCTCCACAGCTCCGCCGCCTGCTTTCGCTGTAAATTCCTTTGTTTCTAATTCTTTCTGACTTTCTTCCATCTGACGCTGCATTCTCTGTGCCTGCTTCATCAGATTATTCATATTACCGGGCATACCCATGCCGCCCGGAAATCCTCCACGTTTTGCCATTTAATGTACCAAACCTTTCTTAAAATATACTGCTATAACATACTGTTACATTGTACTATTATCTGTACACAAATTTCAACCATAACTTCTGTGCTGCACCGACAGGTCATCCTCTGTTGTTACTGTTCACTCGTACCCCATTCCGGTAACATCTATTCAAAATTTCCGGGAATTTCATCCAGTTCTTCAATTTCCATATCGATTGTCTGATCCACAAGCCGCGTCAGATCCGGATAAAGATCTTCCGGATTTCTGCCATTCTCGGCACTCTGTATGATGATCTCCATATCCTTACCGGTCACACTGCCGATGACTGCCTTAAGCTGATCCCGGTTTTCCTGCCGTTTGAAGTAGTCGGATGGCAAACCATCCTGTACCACAACCAGCAGCTTTCCGTCACCCGAAAGACTCGGATAGGCATTTTTTAAATAAGATTTCATTGGATTTGCGGTTTCATCCACAATCCTGGACCAACGGCTTACCACATTCTGAATGTCCTCCGGAATCGCTTTGGGAAGCTCGGCTTTTCCCACCGGTTTCTCTCCCCCCTGCAAAGGAGCTGTTCCATTCCCCGGAACGGAGCTGCTGCCCGCCCCCGGATTTACTGCCATTATCGGGATGCCCTTTTCCAGCTTTTCTTCTACCTGTCGAATGCGGTCGGCCAAGGAGGCAGTGTCCGTTTCCATGGCAGGACGGCACAATTTAATAATCGCCATTTCAATGAGGATCCGTTTCTGGGCTGCATAACGGATCTGTCCGGAAAGCTCAGACAGGATGCGGATGTACCTCATAATCGTATCATTCTCCGCAAGCTCTGCTTCTTCCTTAAGCCGCACCAGATTATCTGACGACACATCAATGATATCCTCTACGCCGTCCGCAGATTTAATCAGCAGAAGGTTACGCAGATACCATGCAAAATCCGTAACAAACTGGGAAAGCTCCCTTCCCTGCAGAACGATATCCTGTAAGACGCCCAAGGCTGCTGCTGCATCACCTTTCAGGATCTCACGCAGCATACGGCTGAACACCCCGGTATCTACCGCGCCCAGAACATCCAGTACTTTATCATAAGTTAATTCCTGTTCAAAATAAAAAGCTATACACTGATCGAGCAGACTCAAGGCATCACGCATGGAGCCGTCTGCCACCTTGGCAATATAACGGACTGCCTTTTCCTCGATCTGCACCTGCTCCTTCTGTGTCAGTTCTTTCAGACGGTCTGCAATCGTATCAATGGAAATCCGTCGGAAATCATAACGCTGGCAGCGTGACAGAATCGTAATCGGAATCTTATGCACTTCTGTGGTTGCCAGAATAAAGATGACATAGGCCGGAGGTTCCTCCAATGTTTTCAGAAGCGCATTGAACGCTCCGATGGAAAGCATATGAACCTCGTCAATAATATAAACCTTGTATTTCCCTTCTGCCGGAGAATAATTCACCTCTTCGACAATCTGCCGGATACTGTCCACGCCATTGTTGGATGCCGCATCAATCTCGATTACATTCATGCTGGTTCCTGCTGCAATGGATCTGCAGATCGCACATTCCCCACACGGACTGCCGTCCACCGGGTGCTCACAATTGACCGCTTTCGCAAAGATCTTGGCAATTGTGGTCTTACCGGTTCCACGGGTTCCGCAGAACAGATAGGCATGAGAAGTCCGCCCGCTTCTGATCTGGTTCTTTAATGTTGTGACAATATGTTCCTGTCCCTTCACATCCTCAAATACCGTCGGACGAAACTTTCGATATAACGCTGTATAAGACATCGGTCTGTCTTTCCTTCCTTAACCTGCTTAATCGCCAAAGCTGATGCCAAGATGCTTTGCTTCACGGATAATCGAAGCATCCGGAGATACCATCTTCAGCTTACCGGCTACATCCTCAAGTGGAACCTTGACAACCTCACGGTTCTTGTAGCCAACCATAAATCCATACTCACCCTTTAAGATGAGTTCCCCTGCCTCAGCACCCAGGCGGCTTGCAAAGACACGGTCATACGGGCAGGGACTTCCACCTCTCTGGGTATGTCCCGGAACAGTCACACGTACTTCCTGTCCGGTTCTTTCCTGAATCTGTGCTGCCAGTTCATAGGAAACTGACGGGAACTTGTAGTTCTTCATTTTCTCTTTGTATTCTTTCTTGCTGAGCTTTGCATCTTCCTTTGAAATAGCACCCTCGGCTACGGCAAGAATGGTAAATTTGCTGCCCTTTTTATGACGGTCATTGATGGCTGCAACTACCTTGTCAATATCGTAAGGAATCTCCGGGATCAGAATGATGTCTGCTCCGCCTGCCATACCGGCATTCAATGTCAGCCATCCAACCTTGTGTCCCATCACCTCCACAATAAATACACGTCCATGGGAAGCGGCTGTGGTATGAATACAGTCGATACATTCAGTTGCAATGTTGACGGCACTCTGGAACCCAAAGGTCATATCGGTTCCCCAAAGGTCATTGTCAATCGTCTTTGGAAGAGTAACGATATTCAAGCCTTCCTGACGAAGCAGATTGGCTGTCTTATGCGTACCGTTACCGCCAAGGATCACGAGACAGTCAAGGCGAAGCTTATAATAGTTCTGCTTCATGGCTTCTACTTTATTTAATCCATTTTCATCGGGGTCTGTAATGGTTTTAAACGGTGTTCTGGAGCTTCCAAGGATCGTTCCGCCCTTGGTCAGGATTCCGGAAAAGTCAGAGCCGGAAAGCATTCGGAAATTTCCGTAAATCAATCCGCGGTACCCTTCCAGGAAACCATAAATCTCGACATCCTCCTCACCATTGGTAAGGCACTTTACCACACCTCTCATTGCGGCATTCAATGCCTGACAGTCACCACCGCTTGTCAACAAACCAATTCTCATCATTGCAGACCCCTCCTGTGTTTTCTTCTGTTGTACTTACAATCCAGCCATACCCATTCATAAGTTGCCGGATTGTACATACCGGCTAAAAATATTTTTAATTTCCGACAACTTATTTCATGTCGGGCGTCCGCCCTATAGAAATGAATATACAAGCTGCCCTTTGTGAGCAAGCTCCCACGTTCATCCTGGATATTCATTTCTGTATGGCTGAACTGTTACCACTTTATTAGTATACACCATTTTTATGACATACTACAACCTTGACTTGCCGCACAAGAAACATTATAATAGGGTTTGTTATGGATAAATATGGAGTTGTATCGAAGCGGTCATAACGGGGCGCACTCGAAATGCGTTTGCCCTCCGGGGCACGAGGGTTCGAATCCCTCCAACTCCGCGCAGAACCCGGTTCACGAAACGGTGAACCGGGTTCTTTTTATTCTTGTACTGTTTTATCAGATCTCAAGGAAGGATATTCCAACCTTTCTTTATTTTATTTCTTTTCTTCACGAAGCCGTTTGATAAATGCCTCAATCTTTTCCATCGCAATCTGCAGATTTTCCAGGGAATATGCATAGGAAATCCGTAAGAAGCCTTCTCCACAGTCTCCAAATGCCGTACCCGGTACAACGGCAACCTTTTCTTCCCTTAAGAGCCGTTCTGCAAATTCATCACTCGTCATGCCGAACTCCTTAATGCAGGGAAATACATAGAAGGCACCATAAGGCTCGAAGCACTGCAGCCCCATTTCCTTAAAGGCATGCATTAAATATCTTCTTCTCTGGTTATATGCCTCACGCATCATGGCGATATCTTCATCCCCGTTTTTCAACGCCTCCACTGCTGCATACTGACTTGTAGTCGGCGCACACATAATCGCAAACTGATGAATCTTCAACATCTGCTGTAAAATCGGCTCCGGAGCAAGCGCATAACCAAGTCTCCATCCGGTCATCGCATAAGCCTTGGAAAATCCATTGATTAATACGGTTCTCTCCTGCATTCCCGGAAGGCTGACAATGGAAACATGCTTCTCTTTATAGGTAAGCTCTGCATAAATTTCATCAGAAATAATAAAGATATCCTTCTCGCGGATGACCTCTGCGATTTCTTCGAGATCCTTCTTCTCCATAATGGCTCCGGTCGGATTATTCGGAAAAGGAAGAATTAACACCTTTGTCTTATCGGTAATCGCATCACGCAGCTCCTGTGCGGTCAGCCGGAACTCATTTTCTTCCTTAAGCTCGATGATCACCGGCTTTGCATTGGCCAGAATTGCACACGGCTCGTAGGAGACGTAGCTGGGCTGCGGAATCAAAACTTCATCTCCCGGATTAATCATGGCACGGAGTGCAATATCAATTGCCTCCGATCCACCTACGGTCACAATGACCTCCTTCATCGGATCATAGGTAACTCCCTGTGTCCTCTGAAGATATGCAGCAATTTCCTGACGTAATTCCTTAAGACCGGTATTGGAGGTGTAAAAGGTACGTCCCTTTTCCAGAGAATAAATACCCTCATCCCGGATATGCCACGGGGTATCAAAATCGGGCTCACCCACACCTAACGAAATAGCATCATCCATCTCACTTACAATATCAAAAAATTTACGGATACCCGAAGGCTTAATCTCTACAATTCTGTCGGATAACGGATTTCTCATGGCGTAATCATCTCCCTTGTGTCTTCATATTTTTTGCCTAAAATCGTTCCATGATCCTTGTATTTCTTAAGAACAAAGTGGGTAGCGGTGCTCAATACGCCATCCAGTGTGGATAACTTGTCGGATACAAAGCTCGATACCTGCTTTAAGGACTTACCCTCAAGAGACACCAGGAGATCATAGCCGCCGGAAATCAGATAAACACTGTTTACCTCCGGATACTTGTAAATGCGTTCTGCCAGTTTATCAAACCCCTGACCTCTCTGTGGTGTAATGCGTACCTCGATCAATGCGGTTACCTTTTCAATGTCCGTCTTTTCCCAGTCGATCATGGTATGGTAGCCGCAGATAATACCCTCTTCTTCTAAAGCTTTCAATTCATTGGCGACATCAATTTCCTCTGCGCCAAGAATCACCGCCAGCTCCTTTACGGAAATGCGGCTGTTCTTTTCGATAATGGCTAAAATCTGTTCTCTCATCACTTCTCAAATCCTCCTGAATTCTTATTGTTTTCCTTATTCAACCACCCTGTAAATCTCATCCTGTCCCGGTTTATCCAAGAAACGGACTTCTTCCTCATTGCAGATGATCTTGTCATTGCCTGCATTGGTTGTTCCGATTAAGGCCGCCGGAATTCCCTGCTTCCAAAGCTCTTTAAGCAGCGCCTCACCATCTGCCGCAGCCATGAGAAGTGCTCCTCCCGATATAAGCTGGTACGGATTCACCCCGAGGCATTCACATATCTCAACCGTTTCCTGTAAAATGGGAATTTTCTTTAAATCTACATTCAGTCCAACGCCTATTTGCCGGGAAAGCTCCCACAATGCACCGAAGATTCCGCCCTGGTGCAGGTCGTGCATTGCATAAACGCCGGACTCCATCGCTATGGCAGCCTCTTTCCTCACTGACAAATGCTCTGCGCATTCCGCGGCTCCGGAAAGGAAGCTCTGCGTATAGGCCTTTTGCAGCTTTTCACTCTCCGTTTCGAGCAGAATTGCCGTACCCTCTACCGCAGCAAATTTACTCATAATAATATCATACTCTTTTGAAGGGCTTTCGTATACCCTCTTTTGTTTCAAATATCCAAAGGCGGTCACACTGATCACCGGGACAGTTACCCGGCTGCTGATTTCGGTGTGTCCACCGGAAATCTGGATGGAGAGCTCCCTGCAGGTGTCGTCGATTCCACGCATCAGCTTCTGCAATTCTTTTTCTTCCAGCGTCTCCGGAATAGTAAGTGCCAGTGAAATTCCAATGGTCTGTGCTCCTGCCGCCGCCAGATTATTGTCTGCGGCATAGACCGCCAGCCTCCCTGCATCCTTTACCGGTAAGGCAACTGTCTGTGTCGTTGTTGCGAGTGTCTCTTCTTTCCATGAGAAAAAGGCGCAGTCCTGTCCCAGTGCTGCACCCTTTTGCATTTCCTCTCTATAAGTTCCGATCCTTCGTAACACGGAACGCTTTAAAACATTCTCTGTAAGTTTCCCCTGCTTCATCCTGATTGACCCTGTATATTGCTTATTCCATCTGCCTATAATCGTGTGCTCTTCTTAAAACATGTTGCAAAAACAATTATTCTGCAGGCTGCTCCGCGGCAGGCGCTGCTTCTCCTGCGGCAGGCTGGGCAGGCTGTTCTGCCGGAGATGTGCCTGCGGCCAAAGCGGCAGCAACATTTTTTACATGGTCAATATTGTTGGTGGCAATGGCTGCCATAATTTCATTGTAGGCATTCGGATCAGAGGTAGCAACTCCGACCGTAGCTGCTCTCGGTGACATTTTATATACGCTGGAGTTCACCATTTCCCTACTGACCTCTGTACCATTTTCTGTTACCACCTTCCAAAGGTTTGCCTTATATCCAATATGTGCAGACTGCACTGAAATAGAACCGATCGGTGCTCCTTCATTCACATAGATTACCTCTGTGTCAGGATAGGTTTTGCTGATAACTTCACTTTCATAGCGTACTGCATGACCGGGATCTCTCGTCTCCTCACCATAGATCGTGAATACAAGCTGCTTATCTTCTGTGGTATACCCTTCAATATAAATGGGGGCACCGGTATTGTTCACAAACCGGAAATCCTTGCCAGCAGATTCCGAAATTGCCGCATCTGCAGAAGGCTCCACATAAGTCACAATCATGGAATGGTTATGACGCTCCGTCACCTCCAGTTCCGATAATAAAACCGCATTATATAAGGTCGTCGAAACCTGACAGATTCCACCTCCCAGACTATCTACCACCTGTCCGTTCAGATAGGAGCCTGCAAGGAAATAACCGTTCGCCTCTGAAAAGGGAGATACGGCATCATAGGTTGAAAATTCATCCCCCGGATAAAGGGTCGTTCCATTAATTAATGCACAGCCGTTCCGCACATTCGCACTTCTGCCGGATCCGGAGGTCTTAAAGCTGGTAGAGAACGTACCAAGTACATCCTTCACTTTGGAAAGCTCCTCGGTGGTTCCTCTGGCCTCTGCCACGGTAACGATTAATTCAATTCTGCCATTCTCTTTGTCCCATCCATTACACAGATAGTCCTCGACAAGCTGCAGGGATGCATCCTCATCCACCTTTTCTCCGTTCTGTCCGGGATTTACAATGAATGCATCGTTTTCACGGGTAAGGGTTGCATCGGAAGCCTCATGATTATAAACCGAACACTGGTCTGCAAGCACCAGACGTAATAATTCCTCATCACAGGAAAACTTAAGCGGAAGAACCCGGTTTTCATGCTGCAAATCCCTGGAAACCTTGTAACGCTGTACAATATTTCCATGCTGTCCGATGGAAGCTGCCTCATCTATCACCTCTGGATTATTCCAGTGAAATCCGACATCTGCCGGTGTAATCTGCACTTCATTGCCGCCTACTGCTATCAGGGTGATCTGCCTTCCGGACCATTCGGCAATTTTCTGATCCATCATGTCCTTTGCTTCTTCGGCAGTCATTCCCCCAAGGGAGATGTCATCTGCATAAACACCTGCCAGAATGGTATCCCCTTCTGCGGCATGCACCGGCTGTGCCATCATAGTCAGGCAAAGAAATGAGACCACCAGCCCTAAACACATCGTCTTAAACTTTTTCATTTTTTCCCTCATTGCTTTATGGCATCAAATATGCTAAAGTTGGAATAATCATAGCAAGTACCAATAATAGAATAATCACGGATGATACCATTCTTTTACTTTTTTTATTATTAAAATTAAACATTTTTCACCTCTTCATTTGAAAGGATTATATATGAGATTCTATTTTTTTGCAAGTTTTATTGTATTCTGTATCTGGCTCGGATACGAAATCCACAAGCACCGGAATATGGAAGCAAAAGACTATGAGGCTTTCTGGGATCGTGAGCATGCCGCCAACAGCACCCGGCGTAAATCCCTTGACGGCCTTAACTATATTACCATCCCGGTTGAAGCCTTTCCCTTTGGCCTGGTGCCTCTAAATGAACAGATTGCGGAATATGAGCAGACAATCCGTGACCTTGCAAAGGAACCGGTTGTGAATCTGACCGGATTTTCCAATACCGATCTGAAGCTCGAATACGGCGCTCCGAATATTGATCTGCTGTCTCTCTACGACCAGCGGTATACCACTCTTGTATGTACCCTGCAAAGCTGGGCAGCGCTTCTATATAAAGAAGGACAGCCGCAGGCGGCCCGTGTTCTGCTTGAATTTGCTATAGATACGCATACGGATATTTATGCCTCCTATGAGCTTTTAGTCCGTATCTATAAGGAGCACTCAGCAGAAGACCAAATCGCCGGACTTCTTCCCATGGCACAACAGCTTCATTCTTTAAGCAGGACCAGGATCCTTACTTTTCTTGAAGCTGCCTGTCCCAAGCCGATCTCTGACACGGATACCGGTGCCGGTTCGCAGTAGGACAGATTCCATGGATCCATCGGGAGCTATGTAGAATGCCCGTAAATAAAATAAATCCGGTCTATCAGACGGCTGGCCTCATTCCGGGTCAGCTTTTCCACATCATAGTCCGGTATTATTTTATGCTGTTCAAGCAAAGAATATAACTTTTGTTTTTGCTGTGGGCGGATCGGAGACTCTCTTTTTATCTTATAGATAAGCGGGAACGGAGCAAAGGTCTTCTCACGTTCTTCCCATGTCTGCTTCGAAGCCGCTTCACCCAAAGCATTTTCACAGAATTCCTCACACAATACCGAATAAAGCTGTACCGTGCTTTCTGCATCTCCCAATGCCCGGTGTGCCTGATGCCTGATCCCATAATGCAGGCACAGATCCGTTAATCTCCTGCTTGGAAGCTCCGGCAGATAAATACGGGAAAGCCTCAGGGTATCAAGTCCCAAATGGGACTGCTCCGGCCTCCACAGGTTCTGGTTCACCGCTGCCTTTTTCAGAAAGGAATAGTCAAACATCACACTGTGTCCCAGAATCACATCATCCTCCAGGAAATCAAGGAGCTGTGGAATCACCGTTTCACTCCCCTTCGCTTCCAGCAGCTCTTCCTGCGTAATTCCGGTAAGCCCGGTAATCTTTTCCGGAAGTGCGATGCCCGGGCAAACCAGCTGTTGAAAGCGGTCGATGATCTCGCCATTCCGTACCTTCACGGCACCCACTTCGATGATCTTATCATATTTTGGATTTAAGCCTGTGGTTTCTAAATCCAGGGCAGTGTAATTCCCAATCACTTCGTTTTATAAGCCTTTTGCAACTGTTTCATTCCTTCACAGTTGCATCCTTTCACTAGATACTCTGCTTTTTATTGCAGTGGTTTGACTTTTCGCTGCTTTCTCATACGCGCCTCGTAATCTGCGCACACATCACGTAAAAAGCACTCTTCGCATTTTGGTGCCGGTGCTTTACAGATCTCGCGTCCGAAGGTAATCAGATGAATGTTACAGAGAATCCAGTGATCCTTCGGCAGCTTCTTCATCAGATCAAATTCCACCTTCTCAGGTTCCGTTTCTTTTGTAATGCCAAGCTTCTTTACAATCCGCTTCACATGGGTATCTACAACGATACTGGGGTCATGGTAGATGTTTCCACGAATGACGTTGGCGGTCTTACGTCCAACACCGGCAAGTGACGTCAGATCCTCTAATGAGCGGGGCACCTGACCGTCATATTTATCACGAAGCGCCTGACAGCAGGCAATGATATTCTTCGCCTTATTATGGTAAAAGCCTGTTGAATGAATGTCCTGTTCCAGCTCCTTCAGATCTGCATCTGCAAATGCATTCACATCCGGATATTTCACAAACAGCTCCTTCGTTACGATATTAACTCTGGCGTCGGTGCACTGTGCACTCAGCATCGTTGCAATTAATAACTGCCATGCACTGTCATGATCAAGGGAACAGCGGTAATCTGTTCCATAGTGTTCGTCCAGACGCTCCAGTATTATTTTAACTCTATCTGCAATTCTCATTTTCGCACCTTTAAATTTTCTCGACATCCTGATAGCTTCCACAGTACGGACATCGTCCGGTATATCCGGCTGCTGCCTGATAGCTGGCACCGCAGCTTCTGCAGGAAACCGCAGTCATCTTAATCCGGGACGGATCAACCGGTTTGTCATCCATCAGTTCTGCTTCCCCGGGGAGAATTTCGTCCCGGACCGATTTCGGATCAAAACTGTATTTCCCCCGATATTCATAAATATCCATCGTCATTCCAATGGGATATTCCCCGGAGCCCTTTGACATTCCGGCAGGCAGAACCGCTTCCCGTTCGATTCCTTTTTTATCAAAATAATGTACCTTCACATTGATTGGAAATCTTCCGTTTACACGATAGGATGTATTCTCAACATATCCATAGATCTTGGCTTTATATGCATCTCCGTGCTTCTTAATGCTGTTCTTTTTAAATTCCGGAATCAGAGTGCCAATGATAAAGGCAATTCCCAGTATGACAAACAGCATGGGAATGGCAAGAAATCCAAGACCGCCCGGCGTCCCCCAAAAAGCAAACAAAAATACAATTGAAATTGCTCCACCTATCAGTACATAGAACGCTCCCACAATTGCAATAATTTTCTGTGCAACATTCATAATGATTCTCTCCCATTTCTGACACTATCGTAACCGTGAAGGTACTGAACAGTTACACACTATTGCATAATTATAGCAGAAAACTCCCTGCCATGCGAACATTTCTTCCGAAATTTCTGCACGGCAGGGAGTCCTGTTTCTCTGAATATTTTCTATATTTATTTCCAGAACTTCTTTTTCCTGGTTTCCTGCTTTTCACCGTCAATATTCTTAGCCGCATTTAAGCTGTCTCCGGTTAACGCATCGAACTGTTTTAATAATTCCTTCGCCTCTCCGGAAAGCTTCTCCGGTGTCTGAACAACCAGTGTTACATAGTGGTCACCACGAACCTCCTTGTTGCGAAGAGAGGGTACACCTTTGCCCTTTAAGCGGACCTTGGTATCGGTCTGTGTACCGGGCTTTACTTCATAAATCACTTTACCGTCTACGGTATCCACTACGACATCACCACCCAGTGCTGCAACTGCAAAAGAAATCGGCACGGTGGAGAAAATGTTGTAATCCTGTCTCTGGAAAATCGGGTGACGTGCCACAATCACTTCTACAAGCAGATCCCCTCTCGGTCCTCCGTTTGTTCCCGGTTCACCTTTGTCCCGGATACGGACGCTCTGTCCGTTATCAATACCGGCAGGAATCGATACCTGAATTTTCTTACGGTTTGCAATATAACCGGTACCGTGACAATCCGCACACTTTTCTTTGATTACTTTACCTGTTCCGTTACATTCCGGACAGCTCTGTACATTACGGACCGTTCCGAAGAAGGACTGCTGGGTAAATACCACCTGACCTTTACCACCGCATTTCGCACAGGTCTCCGGACTCGTCCCGGGCTTTGCACCGGTGCCGTGGCAGGTTGCACATTCATCCTTTAACGTAAGCTCAATCTCTTTGCTCACGCCAAAAACAGCTTCTTCAAAGGTAATTCTGACGCTGGTACGGATATTGGCACCCTTCATCGGTCCATTATTCGCTCCACGACGTCTTCCGCCTCCAAAGAAGTCTCCAAAAATATCTCCAAAGATATCTCCAAAATCTGCACTGTTAAAATCAAAGCCACCAAAGCCACCAGCTCCGCCGCCTTCAAATGCCGCATGACCAAACTGGTCATACTGACGTCTCTTCTCCGGATCACTTAATACGGCATATGCTTCCGAAGCTTCCTTAAACTTCTTTTCTGCCTCCGCATCACCGGGATTCATATCCGGATGATATTTCTTTGCCAGTACACGATATGCCTTTTTGATTTCCGCATCATCAGCCGTTTTGCTGATTCCGAGCACTTCATAATAATCTCTCTTCTGCTCTGCCATGATTTTATTGCCTTTCCATTAAACCAGATTAAGATGCTACTGCATGGACAGCATACCCCGTCCATGCAAGTAACATCTTTTTGTATTTCTTTATTTCTTTATGATTTCTGCAAAATCACACTGTGTTTCGTTTAAACCTCACGGTAGTCGCCGTCAACTACATCATCTGCAGGACCACTCTGGGCACCCATATCAGGACCTGCCTGACCGCCCATACCACTCATGTCAGGACCAGCTGCCCCCTGTGCCTGCTGCATATTCTCATACATCTTCGTGAACAGAGCCTGTGCACTGTTAGTAAGCTTCTCCTTGGCAGCCTTTAATTCATCAATGTCACTGTCGGACATTTCCTGATCCTTTGTTCTGTCAAGAACCGCCTTAACGGCTGCGATGTCAGCTTCTACCTCAGACTTCTGGGAAGCATCGATCTTATCTCCAACTTCATTTAAAGCCTTTTCAGTCTGGAATACAAAGGAGTCTGCATCATTTCTGGTGTCGATGGCTTCCTTTCTCTTCTTATCCTGTGCTTCATATTCAGCAGCTTCCTTTACTGCCTTATCAATTTCATCATCGGACATATTAGAACCTGCAGTAATGGTGATGTGCTGTTCCTTACCGGTTCCAAGATCCTTAGCAGATACATTAACAATACCGTTTGCATCGATATCGAAAGTAACTTCGATCTGCGGAACACCTCTCATTGCCGGAGGGATACCATCCAGACGGAACTGTCCAAGGGACTTGTTATCTCTTGCGAACTGTCTTTCACCCTGTACAACGTTGATGTCAACTGCTGTCTGGTTATCTGCTGCTGTTGAGAAGATCTGACTCTTCTTGGTAGGGATGGTTGTATTTCTCTCGATCAGTCTGGTTGCAATACCACCCATGGTCTCAATGGACAGGGAAAGAGGAGTTACATCCAGAAGAAGGATTTCACCTGCACCTGCATCACCTGCTAATTTACCACCCTGGATGGAAGCACCAAGTGCTACACATTCATCCGGGTTCAGGCTCTTGCTAGGTTCTTTGCCTGTTAACTGTTTTACCTTATCCTGTACAGCAGGAATACGTGTAGAACCACCAACCAGTAATACCTGGCCTAAGTCTGCATTTGTTAAACCGGCATCTCTCATCGCATTCTGGACAGGGATTGCTGTTCTTTCTACAAGGTCACTTGTCAGTTCATCAAATTTTGCTCTGGTAAGAGTCATATCAAAATGCTTCGGTCCTTCTGCGGTAGCAGTAATGAACGGAAGGTTGATATTGGTTGTGGTTGCGGAGGAAAGCTCCTTCTTAGCCTTTTCAGCTGCTTCCTTTAATCTCTGAAGTGCCATCTTATCGTTAGATAAGTCAACACCTTCTGCTTTCTTAAATTCATCGATCATATACTGGGTCAGCTTATTATCAAAATCATCACCACCAAGGTGTGTATCACCGTTTGTAGCTAATACTTCGATTACGCCGTCACCGATTTCAATGATGGAAACATCGAATGTACCACCACCTAAGTCGTATACCATGATCTTCTGTTCTTTCTCATTATCAAGACCATATGCAAGTGCTGCTGCGGTAGGCTCATTGATGATACGCTTTACATCAAGACCTGCGATCTTGCCGGCATCCTTGGTTGCCTGACGCTGTGCGTCATTGAAGTATGCAGGAACAGTAATAACTGCTTCGGTAACCTTTTCTCCCAAGTAGCTTTCTGCATCTGCTTTCAGCTTCTGAAGAATCATTGCGGAAATCTGCTGCGGTGAATATTTCTTACCATCAATAGTCCGTCCATGATCGGTACCCATATCTCTCTTAATGGAAGAGATGGTTCTTTCTGCATTGGTAACTGCCTGACGCTTTGCAGGCTCACCAATTAATCTTTCTCCTGTCTTTGTAAATGCAACTACGGAAGGAGTTGTTCTTGCGCCTTCTGCGTTGGCGATAACGGTGGGCTTACCACCTTCCATAACGGCTACACAGCTGTTTGTTGTACCTAAGTCAATACCAATAATTTTACTCATAACTATGTCCTCCTATTTTAATATCATGTTTACTTCTAGCTTCAATACAAATCTGAACTGCTTCAGATATTTATGGCACTACTCCTACCATACTGTGTCTTACTACGCTGTCCCTGTAGGTATATCCCTTCTGAAGCTCCTGTGCAATCACACCGGATTCATACTCATCACTCTCCACCTGCATCACTGCATTGTGAAGGTTTGGATCAAATTCTTCACCCACAGCCGGGATTGGTCTGACATCCATCTTTTCCAATTCCCCGATCAGCTGTTTATATATCATTTCCATTCCTTCGGCAAAGGGGGTTCCCTTTTCTTCTTCCGGAACAGAAGCAAGACCTCTTTCAAAATTGTCCACAACCGGAAGGATCTTCTCGATCACGCTCTTAGCTCCCGTCTCAAACATGGCATTCTTTTCTTTGTCCGTTCTCTTGCGGAAGTTATCAAATTCTGCCATCTGACGTTTTACCTTGTCTTCCAGTTCTGCTATCTTCTCATTCAGGGCATCCTGTTTCTTATCTGCCTTAAATCTGCTCTTCTTTGATTTCTTTGCAGCCTTATCATCCTCTTTTGATTCCTCCTCTTCACCGGTTTCCTCTGTATCACCGGCGATTGGATCTTCACCGTCCTGTGTTTCTACGGTATCGGCATCCGGCTGTATTTCATTCTGTTCCATCTCTTCCTGCAGCTGTTCTGCAGCCTTTTCATCAAATTCATCTTTAATATCTATTGCCATTTGTCTCATCCCTTTCTGTGATATCCCATAGCTTCCTATGAAACATTCCTGTTATTCTTTCTTCTTATATAAATCATCCAATTGATGGGTAATGGTTTTCAGCGTTCCGATTACCTTATCGTAATCCATCCGTTTCGGTCCTATAATACCGATCGTTCCTCTCATTCCCTCTCCAAGCTCATAGGTCGCAGTAACAACGCTGCAGTCCTTCATCGACTGGATCGGTGTCTCTTCACCGATATAAACCTGGATTCCTGTATTATTATCATCCGAAAGATTTTCCTGTACCAGCTCGGTTAACAGCTGCTTTTCTTCAAAGGTATTGATAATGCTGCTTGCCTTCTGCTGATCCGCCAGCTCCGGATACCTGAAAATATTATTAGCCCCGCTGGTGTAAACCTCTAAATCCTCCTCTGCATGAATGGATTCCGCAATCGCATCAATCACATCTGCCACAATCTCACTGTGAATTCCTGCCTGCTGCTTCAGGGAAGAAATCATTCCCAGATTAATCTCTTCAAGGGCTAATCCATTCAAATGGGTATTCAGTAAAATATTCAGCTTAAGAAGCGTCTCATCATCTAATTCTTCCGCAGTATGGATGATGTTATTCTTAATTACATTGCCCTCAACTACCACAACGGCAAGAAGCTGATTCACATCCACTCTCGACAGCTGGATAAATTTCAGCTTGTTCGTATGAATAGTAGGGGTCGTGATCATGGAAGCATAATTGGTATTTACGGCAAGAAGCTTCGCTACCTGCTTCAGAAGCTGATCCATCTTGTCTTCCTTCTGAACCATAACTTCCTTCATTTCTTCGATCTCACGATCCTTCTGCTCCATCATCGTATCAACATATAAGCGATATCCCTTATCAGAAGGGATACGTCCTGCGGAAGTATGGGGCTGTAAAATATATCCCATCTCCTCAAGATCTGACATTTCATTACGAATGGTTGCTGAACTTAAGTTCAAGTCCGTATACTTGGAAATCGTACGGCTTCCTACAGGCTCTCCCGTCTCTAAGTAGTTCCGGATAATAGCTTGTAAGATTTTAACTTTTCTTTCGCTTAGTTCCATGCAGACCATCCTTTCCCGATCGCAAATCCCTATCTGATTCTGCATATCGTTTTCGTATTGTTAGCACTCACTTAAATAGAGTGCTAATATCTACAATCATTAATCTATCACTATGTGCAACTATTGTCAATAGATAAGTATGAAGTTTTTGTGAACATTTTTTAAAACAAGAAAACTGATATAAACAGGTGAATTCCCTGAATATATCAGTTTTCTTAATTACATTTCAGTTACTTGGTTGTTACTGTTCACTCGTGCCTCGTTCCAGTAACGATTCGCAGGCTCATTTGAAGTTTTGCTTCGCAAAAGGAGCCTGCTCACTCCTGAACAAGCTTCACTAGACTCACCTTCGGTTTGCCAAGTGAACTTGTATGGTTCGCACTAAGTTCGAAATAACCTCGCTAAGTGCTCTACTCAAATCATGTTCTTACGCAGCCTGACAGCAAGTGTCTGGCTGCTGTGTGAACTGTGACACTTGGTTTCCCTATTTGCCTGCTACGTTTACCGTACTCATCTTATTATTAATAATATCTGCGATGCGGTCTGCAAGCGCTTCACGTCCGGCATCATTATAGTGCATCTCATCTACCATGTATTCTTCATAATTATCTTCGTTAATGGTTCCGATATAATTATCTACAAAGGATACTCCGCCGCTGTCAGATACGGCATCCAGTTCCTTCTGTACATAATGTGGAATATCACCGTTTCCGAGATCATAGGTGTTTCCATTATGAAGGTTTCCATCCTCATCCTTGTACTGTGCATAGGTTGGAGACATGACAAAAATCCGGATATATGGCCAGTTCGCTTTGATTTTGTCAAGGGATACCTTAAGTCCACCGGTAAATGCCGTTACATCATTCGGATTGTCCGGATTATCGGAAGGAGTTCCAATATTATAGTCCGTACTGTCATACATGACCAGAAGCACATCCACCTTGGACATGTCCACGGTCTTCAATTCTTCTACTGCTTCCAGATATCTGGAATCGGGCTCATCCTTCGCAATGGACTCAATTGCAGTAAACTGGTTCTGTTCAAGGAATGTTACCACATAATATAAATTAAAGTGATCCCTGGTATAGGAGGGGTTGTATTCTGCATACTTACATGCGACCGAAGAATCCGGGAAAGCACAGTTATAAACTGTTGCATTCGTTTTCTCTGCAATCTTCGCTGCCAGTCCGTTCTCCCCTCTTTCGTCCGAAAAGGGATTGTTTCCAAGACAGAGGATCGTAAGTTCTCCATCGTCCTCATGCCCTTCCAGGAGAGAGCCGTCCATCGGCAGAATCATATCCATGGTTTCTGTATCAAACTCAGAAGGATCCACCTGTTCAATATCTGCCTCCGGGTTGCGGGTTCCCTTATTCCAACGGTAAAGCCGGAATGCCGAGACTCCTGCGATAATTACAATCAACGCAATAAACACTATATGAATCCAAACATTCTTATCTTTAAAATTCATTCTATTCCATCTTTCCTTCCAGAATTTCTAATGCCCGCTCAAACTGGCTGTCAGTGCCGTCTTCATTGTATTTCTCATAGTCCATCTCAACCTCAATATCCGGTGCGATTCCTACTCCATGAATGTTGCGTCCTGACGGAGTAAAATAAGCACTTGTCGTAAGCTTCAATGCTGTTCCGTCACTCAAATGCCGAATGCTCTGGACTATTCCTTTTCCATAGGTCGTTGTACCAACCAGTGTTCCCTTATTGTAATCCTGAATAGCACCCGCCAGAATCTCCGATGCACTTGCAGAATATTCATTGGTCATGACAACCAGCGGAAGCTGAAATTCATTCTCACCGTCACAGGTATATTCCTTACGGTTTCCTTCCTTGTCCTCTGTATACACAATCAGACCGGCAGGAAGAATCTTTCTTGCAATTTCAACAACCACATTCAGGTCTCCGCCCGGATTACTTCGCAGATCCAGAACCAGTCCCTTCATGCCTTTCGCCTTTAATTCTGCCATAGCTTCGGTATACTGATCTACTGTAACCGTATCAAATTCACGGATACGAAGATAGCCAATATGATCGGTATCATCTACCATACCATAATTTACCGTAGTTGTCTCTATTAAATTACCGCGTTCTACGTCAATCTCCAGATAATCCGGTTCTCCTTCCCGGTACATGGTAAGGTGTACCGTGGTACCTTCACGTCCCTTCACAAGGCTGACAACCTGTGAAAGACTCATGCCCTGGGTATACTCATCCTCTACCTTATAGATGATATCCCCCTCCTTGATCCCGGCATTTAAGGCAGGTCCATCTTCCACAAGACCGGAAATGACCGGGAGCTGACGTGTCTGATCAAGCGAAATATAAGCTCCGATCCCATAGGAAACCCCCTGGTTACTGTTCATCACATCCTGAAGCTCTTCCTTCGTATAGTATTCGGAATATGGATCATCCAGAGCCTCTACCATTCCTTTATAAACACCGTCCTGAAGCTGCTTCGTTGTCACCCCGCCGCCATAATAGGTTTCATCAATAAGATTTTCAATTGTCTGCATCTTGGCAAGCGTAGCCGGATTAACCACACTTGCAGCTTCCGCTTCTCCCTGATCATCGCTGTTCTTCGTCTGATTATACTGATAAAGTCTTACTCCCAGAAATACACCGGACAATAAAATTATTCCAATCAGTACTCCAACCAGCATACCGGGGAGAAAACCACTCTTCTGTTTCTGCTCATTATTTTCCAATGCTGCTCTCCCTATTCCTGTCTGACCATTCTTATGACCGCAGATAGCTCCATGGGCTTACATAGCTTCCATTCAGACGGACGCTGAAATGAAGATGATTTCCTGTTGACCGGCCGGTACTTCCGACCGCTGCGATCTTATCTCCACGTTTGACTTCCTGTCCCTTCGATACATACAATGCCGAAGCATGCATATAAATTGTATACAGGCTGTCTCCATGATCAATCATAATATAATTCCCCATACTGCCGCTATAGGCTGCTGCCACCACCTTGCCATCATAGGCTGCAAGGATTGCGCTTCCTCCGGGTGCTGCCATATCAATTCCATTATGGAACTGCTGGGTGCCCAGAATCGGGTGCGTACGGTTTCCATAATCATCCGAAATTCTTGTATAGGATGGCGCCGGCCAGGCAAACACGCCACCATCATATCTTCTTCCCTGTTCGGCCGCAAGCTTCTTACGTTCTTCGGCAACAATTGCTTCCAGTGCCTTAATGGTTTCATTCTGCTCGGCAATATCTGCCTCGTACTCCTTGATTGCCTGTTCCTTGCTTTTGATATCAGAGGACATTTTATACATCTCGTTCTCTTTCGCATCAATCAGTTCATTCAGGGAAGCCTCTTCCTTTTCAACGGCCGCCTTCGCCTCATCCAAAACCTCTTTCTCCTCTTCCAGGCTCTCCTTACATAAGGCAACATAATTGGCATGTGCGACATATTCATCCAGAAGCTTACGGTCATATTCGGAAAGCATCTGGATATAATCAGCTTTATTCAACACATCTCCGAAAGAATTGGAACTGAAAATCAGCTCCATATAAATCGTGTCTCCCCTCTCATACATAAATTTGATACGGGTTTTCATTGCCTCATACTGCTCCTGTTGGACACGCTGTGCTTCTTCCAGCTCTGCCGTCTTATCTTCAATTTCTTTTTCTTTTTCGGTGATAAGGTCATTCAGTTCGTTAATCTTCTCCTGAATTGCCGTCAGATCCGCATCCAGCTCCTGTACGTAAACTGTCAGATCCTGCTTGGACTTCTCCAGCTGTTCCTTCAGCTTCTTCACGTCTGTCAGACTGTTCTGTAACTGTTTTTTCTCCTGTTTTGCCTTATCAATTTCCTGTTCCTTTTCCTTAATGACACTGTTGGTCAGTTCGCTGGCATATGTGGCAAGTGCCGGTTTCACAAACATTCCAAAAACCAGCACTACACAAAGGAACAGGCAGATCCATTTTATTGTACGTTTCATACTCTGTCCTTATCTATTATACCCGCAGATGCTTTCTTACCGTCGTGATACTTCCCAGGAAGCCAATTCCGATACCAATGAGAAGAGATAACGGAAGCAGTGTCTTAAAGATGGCATCTACCGGTAAGAATGCCAGAATCGTTGTCAAAATACTAAATCTCTGTTCAATATATTCAATTACCTTATTATATAAAAGATAAATAATTCCCAATGGAATCAGAGCTCCGATCGCACCGATCAGCATACCTTCTATAACGAACGGTGCACGGACAAAATAATCTGTCGCCCCAATATATTTCATAATGGTAATCTCTTCCTTACGAACAGAAATACCAATGGTTACTGTATTACTGATCAGGAACACGGATACCGCAAGCAGAATCGCAATAATACCAATGGAAACATAGGCAATCAACGCATTCACACCGGTCAGCGCCGATGCCGTTACTTCAGAACGGTTCACTTCACGCACACCCTCGAGGCCTTCCAGATAGGAAACCAATGTCGGCTGCATGGAAATATCATTCATGTATATCTCATAGCTGGCAGAATCGGCAAGCGGGTTCTCGGTAAATCCATCCTCATAGCCCTGAAGATACTCTTCCTTAAAGCTGTTCCATGCATCATCTGCAGAAATGAACTCCTTCTTGGAAACCTCCGGACGCTTATCAATCAATGCTCCGATCTCTTCAATCCGTTCCTGACTGATTCCCTCGTCAAACAGAACCGTCACGCAGACACCTTCCTGCGCAGTCTTCACAATGTTCTGAAAGTTCATCAGTACCGAATAAAACAGACCAAACAGGAACAGACATGCTCCGATCGTGGCGATCGAGGCCAGTGAAAACCATTTATTACGGAATATATTAATAAATCCCTGCTTAATCGTATAAAACAATGTACTAATCTTCATCGATATAAACACCCTTCTCTTCGTCGCTCACAATAATACCCTTCTTCATGGTAACGACTCTTTTCTGCATTGCGTTTACAATTTCTCTGTTGTGGGTAACAACAAGTACCGTCGTACCGTTCTCATTAATCTGTTCCAGCAGCTTCATAATTTCCCATGAATTCTTCGGATCCAGATTACCGGTAGGCTCATCTGCGAGCAAAATGCTCGGACGGTTCACCAGCGCTCTTGCGATCGCTACACGCTGCTGCTCACCACCTGATAACTGACGGGGCTTCGCCTTATACTTACCGGCAAGACCTACCGTAGCCAGAATACTCGGAACATTTCTCTTGATCTCCTTTCCCGGAGTCTGCACGATACGCTGGGCAAACGCTACATTCTCGTATACATTACGATCCTTCAGAAGGCGGAAATCCTGGAACACAATTCCTAAATTCCTGCGGAATTTAGGAATCTTACGATGACGGATTTTCAAAAGATCATAGCCCATGACACTGATTTCACCGGATGTCGGGACAAGCTCTCTTAAAAGAAGCTTAATCATGGTAGACTTCCCGGATCCGCTGTCTCCTACAATAAATACGAATTCACCCGGCTTAATATGCAGATCAATTCCATTCAGGGCAGGCGCACCTGTTGCATAGGACTTGGTCACATTCGTCATGGAAATAATATCTTCATTTCCGCTTCCCTGTTTCTTTTTTCTTCTATTCCTTGGTTCACTCTTAGCCACTATATCCACCGCCTGTATCTTAATATTCAAAATTTTCCATAAAGTTCATGTATTTCACAACCATCAGTGCAATCCGGAAGGTAATGGCATCCTCAAAGATCCGAAGATCCAGTCCCGTTGTCTTCTGCAGCTTATCCAGACGGTAAACCAATGTATTACGATGGATAAACAGCTGTCTTGATGTCTCTGATACGTTCAGACTGTTTTCGAAAAACTTCTGAATGGTTGTCAGTGTCTCTTCATCAAAGTCATCCGGACTCTTATCACCAAAAATCTCTTTAATAAACATCTTGCAAAGAGGAATCGGCAGCTGATAAATTAATCGTCCGATGCCCAGCTGACTATAGGCAATAATGCTTCTGTCATCAAAGAATATCTTACCGACATCCATTGCCATCTTGGCTTCCTTATAAGACCGGCTGACCTCCTTGATTTCCTTTACAACAGTTCCGTATGCTACACGGATTCCGGTCATGCCCTCCTTCTTCAAAAAGCTCTCCATTGCTTTGGCAGCCTTCTCAATCTCCTTCACTCCATCGCCTTCTGAAAGATCCTTAACAACAATAACATCCCTTTCATCCACAGCCGTAATGAAATCCAGACTGTTCACTCCAAGGAAGCTGCGGAGCATCTCAAGAATATTACTATCCTTATTGTCTGTCTCCACAATCATTGCCACACGGTTCACTTCCGTCTGGATATGCAGCTTCTTGGCACGACTGTAAATATCAATCAAAAGCAGGTTATCCAATAGCAGATTCTTGACAAAGTTATCCTTGTCAAAGCGTTCCTTATAGGCAATCATCAGGTTCTGGATCTGAAAAGCAGCCATCTTCCCCACCAGATAGGCATTCTCATCCGAACCGATCGTCACCAGAACATATTCCGGCTGCTGATCGTCATAAATCTTAAAAAACTGACATCCCTGGATCTCCTGTGAATCCGCCTGGGATTTCACAAATTCAGCAGCCTCCGCCCGTCCCCCAAAAGGCACTTCCGCAGTTGTTGCTACTTCCTTACCCTCTGTATCAAGTACCTCAAAATCTACACGTGCAATTGTCTTCAAACCATCGATAGTATTCTGCAAAATCTGATTTGAGATCATATAACCCCCTCTCTGCAGCTACGCCATAACCTGCTTCATTATGCACATTAACCAATACATGAAATGTTTTTTCGTTATTTATAGTAATGTATATTATATTTTAATACATATGTACAAAAAAATCCACTAAAAATTATGATTTTTTTGTGTATTTTTCTGTGCTTCAGAAGGCGTTTTTCAAATTTCAACTTTTCCTTTACTGCTTCTTATGTGAAGTGCTATACTGGCCTTATAGATAAAAGGAAAGGAGAGGTTCGATGAATATTCCTGAATTATCTACCACATTGGCGAATATGAATCTGCAGAATCAGGTCGGAGTTGCTGTTTTAAGTAAAGCGCTCGATTCCACAGAACAGTCCGGTACCAGTCTGATCAACATGATGGACCGCTCCATGGAGTTATCTGTGAATCCGAATATTGGCAGCAACTTTGATATGTATGTTTAAGGATCATCGACAGGTATCGCATATTCATAACCATGTGAATAACGAATAAGGACACGCAGATGCGTGTCCTTATTTATTTGTAACTGAGCCATGCAAATCATGGATATCTATATGGCAGATATTGCATGATACTCTTTTATTCACAGGATGAAAGCTGATAAAGCTGATGTTCTTCCACCTGAACCAGACGCTGCTTGTATAAATTACCAGCCGCACGCTTGAATTCATTCTTACTCATGCCGGTCAGCTCCTTAATCTTTTCCGGAGAAGACTTGTCCCCAACGGGCAGTTCCCCGCCCTGCTCTTCCAAAAGCTTCAAAAGCTTCTGCGCATCCTCATTCATCTGGATGTATGCCTTCTCCCTGAGGCTTAAGGACAGCTTCCCGTCCTTAAGCACCTCCGTGACACGGGCTTCCACAGTATCTCCAACCCTGGCATTTCCCAAAGGCTCTTTCTTTGGAATCAAAGCAGAATAACAGTTATCCACTGCTACAAACGCACCGAAATTATCACTGATTTCATAAAGTGTTCCGGTCACCTTCTGATCCTTTTCATAAGGGCTGTCCGTCCGCAGATAATGATAAACCTTCATGGTCGCACATAAACGCTTACTCTTATCAAGATATAATGCCACCAGGCACTCCTCTCCGGGCCGAACCTTTCTTACCTGTTCACGGAACGGAAGCAGAAGATCCTTTTCAAGTCCCCAGTCAAGAAATGCTCCGATCTTACCGTTTTCCTTCACGCGAAGCACCGCAACCTCTCCTAAAGAAAGCTTCGGCTGCCGTACCGTTGCAATCATCCGGTCCTTGGAATCCCGGTAAAGAAACACTTCGATTTCATCCCCAGGCTGCACATTCTCCGGAACTTCCTTTCTCGGCAAAAGCACCTTTTCTTCCGGATCCGCTTCCTGCTCTTTTGCAAGATAAACCCCGAAATCCACTTTCTTTACTATCGTAAGCAATTGTCTTTTTCCTATTTCTAACATGTATTGTTCCTCTTGTATTCTTCCTTCTCAGATAATGATAGTGTCTGTTCCTTATTCCTCAGATCCCTGATCAACCCATAAATATCCCTGTTTATCTGTCCGGAATCTATAATAGATGGTATCACAGAATTGCCTTCTATCGCAACTCAAATATAGATCTCTCTGCATATTCAAAAAAGATTCAGTGAATCCTGTTCCGGACTCGCTGATGCTTACGGTATATCCGTTTACATTCGTGATATCCTGTACCGTGTATGAAATATACTGTCCATTCTTGAATGCTTACTGGTCTTAACCGATCGGCATTGTTGCTGTCATCCCAGGTCTTCTTTCCCTCAATGCTTCTGTCCGTCAGACCGGAGATTTGCCCGTGAGTTAGTATTTTCCTCACATCCAGATTCCACCTCACGATGGACACCCTTGCTTTCGGCTATATCCTTCCCACTACCGGGCGGATTCGGGACTTTAACCCGTTAGAAACGTGTGCCGCCAGGCGCACCACAAAAAAGAACCCCGAAGGAATTTCCTTCGGGGTTTGTAGCAGGGCTACAAGGATTCGAACCTTGAAATGACGGAGTCAGAGTCCGTTGCCTTACCGTTTGGCGATAGCCCTATGTGCTGTTACCTTTGGTATTATACATAATATATTCGGGTTTGGCAAGTACTTTTTTCGTTATTTTTTTATCAGGTTGTATTTTTTTCAATACGCAGGGTTTTCTCATCTGAAAACCCTTAACAAGTCTGCGTAAATTTGGTATGGTTTAAGTACAATAGCAATGAGTCAGACATACAACAATTGATTTTCAGGAGGTTACTATGAGATACTTTTTTACCGGTAAAATTGAGAAGAAGGACAACCTCTTCTGCATCCGTATCCCCTTTAATGTATGGGAGGTCTGCAAGCAGCGTGATGTAATTCAGGGCGACCTGATTCTGGACAATAAACATATTGACTGTGAACTTCTTCCGGAAGAGAAGGGCAACTATAAGATTCATTTAAAAGATGAGGACGTGGCACACATTGATGTCACACAGCCTCATAAGATCCTGCTTCATATCGGCTCAAGCTTAATCAAAATGGATCAGAACAGCCCTTACAGCTTTGACAATCCGATTCGCAGGATTGACCACATTGATATTATTACCCAGCCTGAGGACGGTTTATGCGGACAGACCTGTGTTGCCATGCTCGCAGGTGTTACCATTGCCGAGGTAATCAGTGTTATGGACTGCCGCGAATGGCAGGCCACGATGGGACGCGTCATTTCTGCATTGAATTACTATGGCATCGATCACAGCGATGTCATCATGTATACCGAAGGAGAGGAAGCCACCCTTCCCAAGTGCTGCATTATGATGGAGAAGATGGGACGCTATTGCCATTACCTGATTCACTTTGATGACCAGTTCTATGATTCCAATTTAGGAATTCTTAACGAATATGATACGAGCAAGTTATTGGGTTATCTGGAGGTGAAGGTAAATTAGTGAATTCATCCAGTTCACAGTCTGTTATGTTAAGATGTCGAGATCAAAAGCCCCCACTTTGATACCTACGGATTGCTTCGTGCTACAAACTCCCGTATCCGGTTCAGCACCGGTATACGGGAGTCTTATTTTTATAAACTTATGCCATTCTGCATGGCTGTATCCGGTCACCTAGACCTCAAACATCAGATCCGCATAGGTCGGCATCGGCCACATATCCTTTTCAACCAGCATTTCCAAGTGGTCAATCGGAGCACGCAGGGCATCCATATCCTCTTTGACGACATCCTTGTAGAAGAATGCCTGTTCCCTTGCATCCGTAATCTTTCCGGCCTTCTCTTCGTCAATCTTCAATGCTTCCAGTGCAAGCTTTGCACTCTTCAGTTCTCTGGATACCTCATTCAGCAGTTCTTCCTGCACAGAAGCATCTGCACCGGCCTCTGTTACTGCAATCACGGCATCTGCCAGCTTCTTACTGTAGGATATACATACCGGAAGCAACTGGCGGGAAGCCATATGGATCATCGTAAGCGCTTCGATATTCAGCGTCTTTGCATAGGTTTCATAAAGAATTTCTTCTCTGGATTCCAGTTCCGCCCTCGTAAAGATTTTAAACTTCTCAAACAGCTTTACGGCCTTATCTGTTGTCAGGGTATCGACCGCATCGACCATGGATATGAGATTGGGTAATCCGCGGCGTTTGGCTTCTTCTACCCATTCCGGAGCATAACCATTGCCATTAAAGATAATTCTCTGATGCTCGGAAAAGTACTTTTTAATCAGATCATGCACTGCCTGGTCAAAATCCTCTGCCTGCTCCAGTTCATCTGCTGCTTCACAGAAAGCCTCTGCCACAATTGCATTTAACGTCGTGTTCGGACTTCCCACAGAATCAGAAGAGCCTACGCTTCGGAATTCAAACTTATTACCGGTAAAGGCAAACGGCGAGGTGCGGTTACGGTCGGTGGCATCCTTCGCAAAATCAGGAATGGCAGACACACCGGTCTCCATCTTACCACCCTCAAGACAATGGGAAGCTTCCCCTGTTTCCACAAGCTGCTTTACCACGTCTTCGAGCTGTTCTCCCAGGAATACGGACATAATTGCCGGAGGCGCTTCATATCCTCCAAGACGGTGATCGTTTCCAACATCGGATGCACTCTGGCGCAGCAGATCCGCATGGACATCCACAGCCTTGATAATGCAGGCAAGCACCAGGAGGAACTGGATATTTTCATTCGGGGTTTCACCCGGATCAAGCATATTCACGCCATTATCCGTAGTCAGTGACCAGTTATTGTGCTTACCGGAACCATTCACACCGGCATATGGCTTTTCATGGAGCAGACAGGTCAGATTGTGACGCTCTGCCACCTTCTTCATGGTCTCCATAATGAGCTGATTATGATCTACCGCAACATTGGCTGTTTCATAAATCGGAGCCAGCTCATGCTGTGCAGGAGCCGCCTCATTGTGCTGGGTCTTCGCCGTGACACCAAGCTTCCAAAGCTCCAGATTAATATCCTTCATATAAGCGCCGATCCGTTCACGGATGGTTCCGAAATAATGGTCATCCATTTCCTGTCCCTTCGGAGCAGGCGCTCCAAACAGGGTTCTTCCTGCAAAAATCAGATCTTCACGCTTCAAATAATTATCCCGGTCTACCAGGAAATACTCCTGCTCTGCACCGACACTCGGAATCACTCTCGTTGCTTCCGTATTGCCAAACAGACGCACGATACGAAGAGCCTGCTGGCTGATCGCTTCCATGGAACGCAGAAGCGGTGTTTTCGTATCCAGCGCTTCTCCCTTATAAGAACAGAATGCAGTCGGAATGCAAAGAATCACGCCCGTTGCATCCTCGCGCAGGAATGCCGGAGACGTAATATCCCATGCAGTATAGCCACGTGCTTCAAAGGTTGCACGAAGCCCGCCCGAAGGAAACGAAGAAGCATCCGGCTCACCCTTAATGAGCTCTTTGCCGGAAAATTCCATCAGCATTTTCCCATCCACATCCGGATGCGTGATAAAAGAATCATGCTTTTCAGCCGTAATACCGGTGAGGGGCTGAAACCAGTGCGTATAATGGGTTGCACCATTCTCAACTGCCCAGTCCTTCATGGCTTTTGCCACCACATCTGCTGTTGCCGGAGAAAGTTCACCGCCGCAATCCATTGCCTTGATTACTTCTTTGTAAACATTCTTTGGAAGGCGTTCCCGCATGGTCGCACGGGTAAACACCCGGCTGCCAAAAAGCGCCTCGACATCTTTCACATCATTCATTGTTTTCCTCCCTCTGTCTATTCTCCAGTCCTTAAGATCTTAAGGATCCCACGCATGGAAAACAGCAATTATTCAGCGTTTTCCGGATCCATCTTACGGACACGAAGAAGATCAAATACCGCAGGTACGGTACTTAATTCCACATACAAAACCTGCTGTGGATGGGGTGCGCTTTCTACCTGCCGCCCATCCTCTGTTCTTAAGGATAACACGGAAGCTTCTATGTTGTCACCATCAGGTTTCATAATTTCAATGCGGTCGCCCACACAGAATTTGTTCTTCTGCGTGATTTTCGCAAGTCCCTCTTCTGTGACCTCTTCAATGCTTCCCAGATAAATATATTCGTTGATATAAGTATTGGAATCATAAATCTGCGTATTCTCATCCGGCTTTCCAAAATAAAAGCCCGTCGTGAACTGACGGTATGTGCACTTGGAAATTTCTTCCTTATACCATTCCATGTTGGCACGATATTTCTCCTCAGATTCGAGATAATCATCAATCGCTTTCCGGTAGGTTCTGGCAACTGTTGCCACGTAAAGCGCCGTTTTCATACGTCCTTCGATCTTGAAGCTGTCAATTCCAGCTTCGATCATCTCCGGAATATGTTCAATCATGCACAGATCCTTGGAGTTGAAGATATAAGTTCCGCGTTCGTTCTCATATACCGGGAAATACTCGCCCGGACGCTTCTCCTCCATAACGGAATATTTCCAGCGGCAGGGATGCGTACAGGCTCCCTGGTTGGCATCTCTTCCGGTAAAAAAGCTGCTGAGCAGACATCTTCCCGAATAGGAAATGCACATTGCCCCATGGATAAAGCTTTCGATCTCAAGATCCTCCGGAATATGTTCACGGATCTCTTTAATTTCGGCAAGAGACAGTTCTCTTGCCGATACCACACGTTTTGCTCCCTGCTGATACCAGAACCGGTAGGTCATATAATTCGTATTATTGGCCTGTGTAGACACATGAATATCAATTTCCGGGCAGATTTCACGTGCAAGGGTAAACATTCCCGGATCTGCAATAATCAGGGCATCCGGCTTTAACTCCTTCAGTTCCCTAAAATATTCCCTTGCTCCCTCAAGGTCCCGGTTATGTGCCAGAATATTGGCAGTCACATGGACACGCACGCCTCTCTCATGGGCAAAGGCAATTCCTTCCTTCATGCTCTCTTTATCAAAATTTTTGGCTTTTGCACGAAGTCCGAATGCTTCGCCTCCGATATATACCGCATCTGCTCCAAAAAGCACGGCTGTTTTTAAAACCTCCAGTGAACTGGCAGGTATCAAGAGTTCCGGTTTTCTCATTCTGTCTCCTTGACTGTTCTTAACTATATATACGTTTACAACTTATTTATATCCCGATCTGTCAGATCTCTTATCTGTCCTCAAATACGGAACCTGCTTACGGCCTGCTGATGCGAACGCTGATCGTCATTCCATCACCCACCGGCAGAATATCCGTGCGAAGCTCTTCATGATGCTTCAGTTCATACAGATAATCCCGCATCCGGGCATGAATCGTACGGTTTCTTCTCGTTACCGCAAACCGCGACTCACAGACATCCCCGTCCTGAAGCACATTATCGGAGAGCAGTACGCCTCCCTCCGGCATTAATTTCAGAATATCCGGAAGGAAGTGGATATATTGTCCCTTCGCCGCATCCATAAAAATCAGGTCATACGGTCCTTCCAGCTCTTTGAGGATTTCTGTGGCATCTCCCTCCAACAGGGTAATCCGGTCTTCCCTGCCCGCCTTTTTGAAATTCTCCCTGGCAAGAGGAATCCGCTTTTCATATTTTTCAATTGTTGTAATATGGCAGTCTTCCGGTCCATATTCCGCCATCAGTAACGCAGAAAAACCAATGGCCGTTCCCACCTCTAAGATCTGCTTCGGCTGCTGCATTGCAAGAAGCACCTTCAAAAAGCTCTGCATCTGAGGTCGGATAACAGGTACATTGGTTTCCTTCGCATATCGCTCCAATTCCGTAAGAAAGGGAGTATTCCCCGTGTCCAGGGAATGAATAAATGTACTGATTCTTTCGTCTGTAATCACCGTCTATTCTCCCGTTTCCGTTAATTCTGAAGATTCTGCCGTATCTTCCGGAAGCACTTCTGCTTCCATATCCTCATTGCCTGATTCTTCCGGAGTTATTTCCTCTTCGGACTGATCTGTGGTATCTCCGGTCTCGGCATTCGGTGCAACGGTATTGCTGTTTCCTTCCTCACCTTCACCCGCAAGAATTTCGAGCATTTCTTCTGCCTTCATATCCGTACTCAGATCATAAATTCCGGGTTTGATTTTGTCATGCTGTGCCGACAGAAGCTCCTGCACGACAAACAGCCGGTAATCGGAAATTAATCCCTTTTCTTCGAGCATCTTCGCAATATCCTTGATATCTGCATCCTCAGCAATTCCAACGGTAATCGTCCGTCCTCCGGTTATAGACATCGGCTCGTCCGCAAATACACGGTAGCCGAAGTCATATGCTTTCGTTGCACCCTTAAACACCAGGATAATTGCAGCCGCAAGCACTAAAACTTTAATGATTGTTTCGATTACTGTTCCAATTAATGCTTTTGCATTCATAATACTACTGCCTTTCTCATGCCTTTCAACCATTCCGAATGGTTACCATTATTCAAAGTTCAGCCCGTCTACAATCAGGGCATTAATTTCCTGCATCATCCGGCAAAGAGCCAGCTCCGCCTTTAAAAAGTCATCTACAATTACATTTTCACGGAATTCCTTGTATTCCTTCTCAAAATAATCCATCTTATCAAACAGATCCTCCACCTGCACTGCATTCTGCATCTCAAAATTCAGCTTACGGTAATCATTTACCTGCTTATAAAGCTCCGGGTTCTTCTTCAGCCGTGCAAGCTGCATCGTATAGGATTTGTACACATCCGTTTCACGGATGTCCCTTACAAACTGTTCTGCCTGATTGCGAATATTTTGATCTAACATGACCTTTGTCCCCCAGTAAAAAATCTAAATTTCCATGATGATCGGAAGAATCATCGGACGACGCTTCGTCTTCTTCCAGACAAATTCGCCCAGTGAGTCCTTAATCGTACTCTTAAGCTTGCCCCAATCCGTAATGCCACGATCCAGGCATCCTTCCACTGCAAGGGTAACGACCTCCCTCGCTTCATCCATCAGTTCATCTGACGTTTTTACATATACAAAGCCCCTGGATACAATATCAGGTCCGCTAATCAGCTGATCAGTCGCACCATCCAGTCCCAGTACAACAATCATAATACCATCTTCTGCAAGATGCTGCCGGTCACGCAGTACTACATTTCCGACATCTCCCACACCCAGTCCGTCTACCAGAATATCACCAACCGGTACCTTACCGGAAACCTTTGCTTCCCCATCGTTAAATTCCAGCACATCGCCCGACTGCAGGATAAAAATATGATCCTTTGGAATTCCGAGCTCTTCTGCCAGCTTTGCCTGCGCACGCAGATGCTTATACTCTCCATGAACCGGAATCGCATATTTCGGATGTACCAGAGAATAAATCAGCTTGATTTCTTCCTGACAGGCGTGTCCGGATACATGCACATCCTGGAAAATCACATCTGCGCCCTTTAACAGAAGCTCGTTGATGACATTGGTTACTGCCTTTTCATTACCCGGAATCGGATGGGAAGAAAAGATGACCGTATCCTTAGGTCCGATCGAAATCTTCCGGTGATTGTCCTCTGCCATACGGCTTAAGGCCGCCATGCTTTCACCCTGGCTTCCTGTCGTAATAATAACAGTCTTTTCATCCGGATAATTCTTCAGCATTTCTATATCAATTAAGGTGTTTTCAGGAATATTCAGATACCCAAGGTTCGTTGCCGTCTCGATGATATTCACCATACTACGGCCTTCCACGACTACCTTTCTTCCAAATTTGTAGGCAGAATTAATAATCTGCTGCACACGGTCTACGTTCGATGCAAACGTTGCAATAATGATTCGTGTATTTTTATGCTCTTCAAAAAGCGTATCAAACGTTCTTCCGACCGTCCTCTCCGATGGTGTAAAGCCTGTCCGCTCTGCATTCGTGGAATCGCACATCAATGCCAGTACACCCTTTTTGCCAATCTCGGCAAAGCGTTGCAGATCGATGGAATCTCCGAATACCGGCGTGTAATCCACCTTGAAATCTCCGGTATGCACAATAATTCCTGCCGGGGAATAAATGGCCAGTGCTGCAGCATCCACGATACTGTGATTCGTCTTAATAAATTCAATACGGAACTGTCCAAGAATAATGGACTGTCCGAACTTCACAACCTTACGCTTCGTTATCCCTAAAAGCTCATGCTCTTTGAGCTTGTTTTCAATGATTCCCATTGTCAGCTTCGTCGCATAAACAGGAACATTAATATCCTTCAGGATATAGGGAAGTGCCCCGATATGATCCTCATGTCCGTGAGTAATCATAAAGCCCTTCACCTTATCAATGTTATTCTTTAAATAGGTCACATCCGGAATTACCAGGTCAATGCCCAGCATATCGTCCTCCGGAAAGGACAGACCGCAGTCAACTACAATAATACTGTCTTCGTACTCAAAGGCAGTAATGTTCATTCCTATCTGTTCCAGGCCTCCAAGGGGAATTACCTTGAGGCTGGAGACAGATTCTGTCTGTTTTTTCTTCAATCAGTTTTACCTCCACATTCTTTACAGCACATGCAGAGTTTCACCCATGATTCATAATCCGGACCTGCCGTTATATCAAATAAGGATGACGGTTTCCTTTGCTGTCTTCTGCATCTCCGATCCCGCAGCAAACAAATCCGTCCTCCGGATAAATGAATCCATCCGATGTAACTCCCGCAATTACTGTATGGTTTATAATTTAAAGCTTACAGCTCTTCACCGTCGGTTAAAGATACATCCTCTAACAGATTCTCAAATACATCTGCTACAGCACGCAGTTCTGTTTCATCTTCCACGATTTCATAAATAGTATCACCATCCCTGCTTCCGGTGATTTCTTTTAAAATCAGTGCTTCGCCGTCACCCTCTTCTTCCTCGGTAACTAAAATATAAGGATGTCCGAAAAGCTTCGTCTGTTCCAGCACATAAAATTCTGCTGTTTCATTGGTATCCAGTGTAAATGTAATCTTCTCCACAATACTTCCCCTGTTTAATCTTCTTTCTTTTTCATTGCCTGCCGGTCAAGATATCCCTGTAAAATCAGCGTTGCAGCAATCATATCCACATATTCCTTACGGTGTTCCCGGCGTACTCCTGCTTCCATCATCGTCTTATCTGCGGTTACGGTTGTTAATCTTTCATCGAAGGTATGTACCGGAAGCCCTGTTCTGCGCTCTAACTTCTCCTTAAATTCCAGGGTTGCTTCAACCCGGGGACCCATGGTGTCGTTCATATTCTTCGGAAGCCCCAAAACAATTTCCGTAACCTCGTATTCTTCGATCAGCTCCTCAATCCGTGCCAGTGTCTGGCGGAGCTTATTCTCATCCTTACGGCGGATAATCTCAATTCCCTGTGCGGTAATCCGCATGGCATCACTGATGGCAACCCCTACTGTTTTGGATCCATAATCCAATCCCATAATTCGCATATTACTCGTCCTTGCTCCAATGATTGTTCTTAATATAAGCCGTCAGCATTTCTTCTACCAGCTCATCTCTCTCCAATTTCATGATCAGGCTTCTGGCATTCCGATGACTGGTAATATATGTAGGATCTCCGGACATAATGTATCCCACGATCTGATTCACCGGATTGTATCCCTTCTCAACAAGTGCCTCATATACTTCCTGCAATACAAGCCTTACGCTGTTATTATCCTTTTCAACACAAAAAAACTGTGTATTTCCTAAATCCTGCATCTTACACCTCTCCATAAGTTTACACTCTTTTCCATATTAAACCATTTAACTGGAAAATACAAGAAGGATGTCCGGTTTTAGAAACTCCCTGATCACTCCTTTTTGAATGGTTCCCGACAAATCCTCCTGCGTTTTCAGGGCAATCCGGATATATTCCCTGGTATAACCGGTCTGGTAACGCACCCCGTCAATCACCATCTCTTCCTCTAACAGATATTCTACCTGTTTTCCTATGTAGGACTCCCGGAACGCATGGCTGTTCTGCGTATGAAGTTCTGAAAGGCGGTCACTCCGCACGCTCTTTACTTCCTCCGGAATCTGTCCCTGCATGATGGCCGCCGGAGTGCCCTTTCTCTTCGAATATTTAAAGATATGGGTTTCATAGAACCGGATTTTCTTAAGGAATTCCACCGTCTGCATAAATTCTTCTTCCGTTTCCTGCGGGAAACCAACAATTACGTCCGTGGTAATTGCCGGTTTATCAAAAAATTTCCGAAGGATCTCTACCTTCTCGTAATATTCCCCGGTTGTGTACTTTCTATTCATACGTTGAAGCACAGAATCGCATCCGCTCTGCAGGGACAGGTGAAAATGAGGACACAGCTTCTCACACTGCGACAGCTCCTTTGCAAACTCCTCTGTAATAATACGCGGCTCCAGCGATCCCAGACGGATCCGGCGCACTTCCTCCACAGCATTCACAGCCCGGATCAGTTCACCCAGTCTGCTTTTCGTAAAATCATTCCCCTTTTCCATCCCATAGGAGCTTAAGTGAATCCCTGTAAGAACAATCTCCTGATATCCATTTGCAGTCAGTTCCCGCACTTCTTTCAATATTTCCTCCATTGCCCGGTAACGGATCCGGCCTCTGGCATACGGAATGATACAATAGGAACAGAACTGGTTACAGCCATCCTGTACCTTTAAGAATGCACGGGTATGCTCTGCCGTATGGGAAAGCTGCATGTCCTCATATTCATCGGTATGATTAATATCTATGATATTTCTTTCCGAGAAAGACTTCTTTTCTTCAATTGTAAAGGACTCCCCCTCCTGCTCACTGCGGCGCAGGTACTCCTCGATGATCTCGACAAGATCTTTTTTCCGGTTATTTCCAATAGCAATATCGATACTCAGATCCTGCAATACCTCTTCTGTACTTGTCTGTACATAACATCCAACCGCAACCACGACTGCATCCGGATTCATCTTCTTCGCACGGTGGATCATCTGGCGGCTTTTCCGGTCTGCTATGTTGGTTACAGAGCAGGTATTAATGATGTAAATATCTGCTTTTGTATCAAAAGGTACAACAATATAACCTCTTTCCTGTAAATTTTGTTGCATATAGTCCATTTCGTAGCCATTTACCTTACATCCCAAATTATGAAATGCTACACTTTTCATAGTATTATCCATTAATTTTGTCCTTTTTTAGCATTGACTTTTCCAGTTTCACCCATTACTATAATAACAGAAGGTATGAAAACAAGGAGGTAATTCAGAAATGAAAACAATTCAAATTTCTTTAAATTCTATCGACAAAGTAAAATCTTTTGTAAATGATATTACAAAGTTTGATTATGACTTTGACTTAGTATCCGGCAGATACGTTATCGACGCTAAGTCTATCATGGGTATCTTCAGTCTTGATCTTTCCAGACCGATTGATCTGAACATCCATGCAGAAGAGAACGTTGATGAGGTATTAGAAACCTTAAAGCCTTACATGATCTAGGATCCGGCTTTAAAATCTGTACTTAATACGAATTTGAAAACAAGTGCTGAATTTCGATTTGGCACTTGTTTTGTTTTTGCATCACAGTGCCCAATATACTTGTCCTTGTGCAGGACTACGAAGCTAAGAAGTTCTAAGCCTCTCCGAATGCACAAGAACTAAGTATAACTGGGCACTCAATCTTCTCTTTCTCTAATTAGTCAGATCTCAACGATACAAATTGGTCTAAGAATTCCAATTAATCCACTTTAACAATTTCTACCACGTTGGAATCAAGTGCCTGCTGCACGAGTTCATCAATCTTCTCTTTGAGATTTTCCTCATGGCGTTTGATAATGTTCAGGTTCGGTTTCGTTACCGGATGCTTGGCTACGAAAATGGTACAGCAGTCTTCGTAGGGAAGAATCGAGGTTTCGTAAGTGCCGATCTTTTCGGAAATATCAACGATCTCCATCTTATCAAATCCAATCAAAGGACGGAATACCGGAAGGGTACACACTTCGTTGGTTACAGCCAGAGACTGCACAGTCTGGGAGGCAACCTGTCCAATACTTTCACCGGTAATCAGGCCAAGGCACTCATTTTCTTTGGCAATGATCTCTGCGATTTTCATCATATAACGGCGCATGATAATGGTAAGCTCTTCATGCGGGCATTTCTCATAGATGTAAAGCTGAATATCAGTAAAGTTAATGGTATGCAGATAAATCGGACCCGAGTAGCGGGATACCTGTCTTGCAAGATCAACTACCTTCTGCTTCGCACGGTCACTGGTATATGGGGGTGCATGGAAGTAAACTGCATCAATCTTTACGCCCCGTTTGGCGATCATATAGCCCGCAACCGGGGAATCAATACCTCCGGACAAAAGGAGCATTGCCTTGCCGTTACTGCCGACCGGCATTCCGCCGGGGCCCGGAATTTCCATAGAATAAATATAAATCTTTTCACGGATTTCAATGTGGAGCATAACATCCGGATGATGAACATCCACGCGCATTTCAGGAAATGCATCAAGGATTACTCCACCCATTTCACGGTTTACCTGTTGGGAATCCATCGGATAATTCTTCCGTGCACGACGGGTATTTACCTTGAAGGTAATGTTCTTATCCGGATAGTTCTCGTTCATATAATCAATCACGGTCCGGGAAAGCTTCTCAAAGCCTTCATCCTCTACATGGATGACCGGACAGATTCCACTGATACCAAATACCGTTTTTAATTCATTCACAGTTTCATCAAAATCAAAGCCGGTCAGGGCATGCACATAAATTCTGCCCTCGGTCCTGGTAACCTTAAATTCACCTTCACAACGCTTCAAAGCATATTTTACCTGCTTTGCCAGCGCCTCTTCGAATAAATACTTGTTCTTTCCTTTTACACCGATCTCGGCATACTTAATCAAAAATGCTGTAAACATCAGTTACTCTCTTTCTATATTTATTTACGGGTGTACTTCCTGAGCATGGGAATTATATCATACAAAGCCTCTAAAGTATAGTTGATTTCTTCCATGGTGGTAAAGACGGAAAAACTGAAGCGGATCGTTGATGACAGCAGATCCTTCGGAACGCCCATCGCCATTAAAGTTGCTGAAGGCTGTGGCTTGTGTGCGGAGCATGCACTTCCCGCCGACACGTAGATTCCCTTATCCTCCAGGGAATGAAGCAGTACCTCACTCCTTACACCACTGAAGGAAACACTCACGATATGGGGCGCGCCATCCATACAGTCCGGGCCGTTCACGATCACCCGGTCGATCTTCTTCACACCCTCAATAAAGCATTTCTTAAGGTCATAAAGCTTCTCTATATCCTGATCGTAATTGTCATACATGATTTGTGCGGCTTTCGCAATTCCTGCAATACCGGGCACATTCTCGGTACCGGAACGCATGCCGCCCTGCTGGCCGCCGCCAAACAGGATGGGTTTAAGCTTCACATGGCTGTCAACATAAAGGAAGCCAACTCCTTTAGGTCCGTGGATCTTGTGTCCGCTGACAGAGAGCATATCAATATTCATCCTTTTTGGATAAATTCTGGCCTTGCCAAACCCCTGCACGGCATCCACATGGAAGAGAATCTGGGGATTCATCTTCTTAATCAATGCACCTGCCTGTGCAATGGGCTGCTGTGAACCGACTTCATTATTCGTGTACATGATGGAAACCAGTATGGTCTCTCCCGTAATGGCACGCTGCAGATCCTCAAGACGGATGCAGCCCTTCTCATCCACCGGCAGATAGGTTACCCGGTAACCCTCCTCCTCCAGATATTTCATCGTCTGCAGAATTGCCGGATGTTCAATCGATGTCGTAATCAGATGCTTTCCCCTGCGGCAGTTTGCATGTGCTGCTCCAATCAGGGCAAGATTATCGGACTCTGTACCTCCTGAGGTGAAAAGAAGCTCCTTCTCATTCACCTTTAAAATCTTTGCAATGGTTTCTTTGGCTGTACGCAGATGGTTTTCTGCCTGCACTCCCTTTCTATGAAGACTGGAAGGATTTCCGTAATCCTCACACATAATCTGCTTCATAAGCTCTGCAGCTTCCGGAAAGCACCGGGTCGTTGCAGAATTGTCTAAATATACTTCCATACCAACACTTCCCTTGTTCTATAGTTTGTTGGGGCAACCGCCTGATTTCTACTCCCCCTGTTACATCTTATGAGAAAACCCCTCAAAAGGTGAGAAAATACAGAAATCTTCGTTATTATTCCAATTGTCATTCCAAATGATACATCAGGATCGACAGCACCGTCATCCCTGCTGTCTCTGTACGGAGAATCCTCTTTCCAAGCGTAATGGGCTGCGTGCCGGCTTCAATTACCTTACCGATTTCAGCTTCATCAAATCCGCCTTCCGGTCCGATAAAGACAGCAATATCCTGTCCGGGCTGAATCTGTTCTATGATCTCACGTGTCCTGTCCATTCCCTCCGCAAGTTCATACGGCACGAGACGCACCTGTGCGGTGCTGCTGTATTCCAGCGCCTGTGCAAAGGTCATGACCTTCGTAATCTGGGGAATGATTCCCCGTTTGCTCTGCTTGGCTGCCGCCTCTGCAATGCCCTGCCAGCGTGTGATCTTTGATGCCGCCTTCTTATCGTCCAGTTTCACCACACACCGCTTCATGGCAACCGGAATCACCTGATATACCCCAAGCTCCACCGCTTTCTGGATAATCAGCTCCATCTTATCGGCTTTGGGGAGTCCCTGAAACAGATAGATCCTGGAGGGCAGTTCCACGCCATCCTCCTTGATAAAGCGAAGCTCACACAGCACCGCATCTTCTGTATATTCCCGGATACCACATCGGTATTCCTTTCCATCCTGTCCGTTGCTTACGGCAATTTCTTCCCCGATTTTCATGCGGAGAACATTTTTAATATGGTTCACATCGTTTCCTGTAATTGTGACACTCTTGTCAGCTACATGAATCTGCTGTGGTTCTACAAAAAACTGATACATTCTCTGTATCCTTTCCCAATCCGTCAAAGTTACATAATTGTTCCGTTACGATAATTTTCAGTACCAATCCAGCCCTGCATGCTATTGCGATTTAGTGCAATGGCTTCTGTGCCGTAACGCTCACCCATTCTCCCTGATAAGTCACTTCAAGGAGCTTTAATCCTGCAGCTTTTACCGCATCCCGCACAACCTGCTCTTTGTCATCAATAATACCGGATGTGATATAAATTCCACCCGGCTTTAACTGCGAAACGATCACCGGTGTAAGTGCCTGCAATACTTCTGCCAGGATATTGGCAGCCACAATGTCATAGCACTCATAGCCAACCTTGTCCTGCACTTCCTTTTCCGTAATAATATTTCCAATCATCATGGTAAAATCCGATGGGTCAATGTGGTTTGCTTCCATATTATCCTTCACGGCCTCTACCGCGCACGGATCAAGATCCGTACCGACTGCCTTCTTTGCACCGAACATCAAAGACAGAATCGATAAAATTCCGCTTCCGGTTCCTACATCCAGCAATACCGTTTCCGGTGTAATATACTTCTTTAACTGACGGATACATAACTGGGTGGTATCATGCATTCCGGTTCCAAACGCTGTGCCGGGATCAATATGCAGAATCATCTTGTCCTGATCCTGCGCCTGCACCTCTTCCCAGGAAGGAATAACCAGTACATCGTCAATCGTGAACTGATGAAAATACTGCTTCCAGTTGTTGATCCAGTCGATATCCTCCGTTTCTTCAATAGAGACTGTGCCTTCTCCGATATCCAGATTGAATTCCTTTAATTCATCCAGCTCCTGCTGAACCATGGCAAGAACAGCTTCTGCCGTTGTTTCCTCTTCATTCAGAACAATGACCGGATATTTGCTTTCCTCTGCTTTTTCGTCCTTTTCTTCCACGAAAAAGCTTAAATATGCCACACCGTCATCCTCCGGTTCATCGGGCAGAATGTCTACAAACATCTGCTCCTTTTCCCATGCGGTTAAAGGAATCTTATCTTCAATCTGCGCTCCTTCCAGACCAAGATCATACAAGGTACTGATGATAATATCTTCTGCATCTGTGATCGTTTTTATTTTAAATTTTAACCATTTCATGAAATCCGTCTCCTATTATCCAGCCAAAATTTCCTTCAGCATCTCTTCCGTGTCATCCACAATAATCTTTGCACCGGCGTTTTCCAACACCTCCCTGTCGCGGAAGCCCCATGTTACACCAACGCAGGTAAGATGCGCATTCAATGCGGTCTGCACGTCCACATCGGAATCCCCGATAAAGACGGCATCCTCCCTGGCCGCCCCAAAATGCTCAAGTACCTGCAGTACGGCATCCGGAGCAGGCTTTTTACGCATGCCCTCTTTCATTCCGACCGGAAAGTCAAATAATCCTTTAAAGTACTTTTCACACAAGGACTGTACCCCATAATCCGGTTTGTTCGATACAACTGCTGTCTTGATGTTCCTTTTCTTCAGCTCCTGAAGGGCTTCAACAATTCCCTGATAGGGCTTCGTATAATCTGCACAGTGTACCGCGTAGTACTCATCAAAGCTTGCGAGTACTTCCTGCTGCTTTTCTTTTCCTGTGCCTTCCGGAACACTCCGCTCCACCAGCTTCTGTGTCCCGTTTCCTACAAACCGGCGGACCTCCTCAAATGTCCGTTCCGGGAATCCGTTTTCGATAAGAGCATGGTTGATGCTGATTTTCAGATCCTCCAGCGTATTCAGAATGGTTCCATCCATATCAAAAATGGCTAACTGATACATGACTTCTCTCCCATTTTCTTTCTATTGTTTACCAGGTCAGGACTTCATAACCATCATTGGTAACTGCAACGGTAACCTCCCACTGTGCGGAAGGCCTGCCATCCTGTGTATAAACCGTCCAGCCATCCTTTTCATCAATATAAATCTCGCTTGTTCCTGCGTTCACCATCGGTTCAATCGTGAATACCATTCCGGGAACCATCAGCATTTCCGTTCCTGCTTTCGTTACATAGCTGACAAACGGCTCCTCGTGGAATTCCAGTCCTACTCCGTGTCCACCGATTTCTACCACGATGCTGTATCCGTTTTCCCTGGCATGATCGTTGATAACCTGTGCCATATCGCCCAGGAAATTCCATGGCTTCACCATCGTAAGCCCCAGATCGACACATTCCTTGGTTACCTGAACAAGCTTTCTCTTTTCTTCACTTACTTCTCCGATACAATACATTCTGGAAGAGTCAGAGAAATATCCCCGGTAAATGGTAGATACATCGACATTGAGAATATCACCCTCCTGTAACACCCGGTCCGGTGTCGGAATTCCATGGCAGACCACCTCATTAATGGACGTGCATACGCTTTTCGGAAATCCCTCATAATTCAAAGGAGCCGGAATACCTCCCATACGAACTGTCATGGAATGTACCAGATCATCTATTTCCTGTGTGGTTACGCCGGGTCCGATCATTTCTCCTACAGCGTCCAGAACAGCCACATTGATCTTACTGCTTTCGCGGATTCCTTCAATCTGCTCTGCAGTCTTTAGCATATCATGTGTCGGAACAATATGTCCCATCAGCTCATAATGATGAATCTTTTCGTCCATTGCCATATGACAGGTCTTATACTTTTTACCGCTGCCACACCAACAGGGATCATTTCTTCCTATCTTTTCCATCTTCTTACCTTCTTTTCATCTATTCACTTTTCATTGGCAGTATGCCGGATGTGCCTGAAAACCTAAATGTAATCATAGCACGACTGCTTATGTTTAAACAACCTTTTTTCGCCAAGTGCTCTGCACTACAGTAACAGTTCCGCCCTGCCCATTCATAAGCTGCCGGATTGTACGCAATAAAGCAGCATCACTCCAGAGAATGATACTGCTTCATCATTTAATCGTTCATCTCTTCCGGTTTTCCTGCAAAAGCATCGTGGAATCTGCGGATATTCTCTTCAATGCTTCGCTTACGGAATACCGCGCTGCCTGCAACAAATACATTGGCGCCGGCTGCCATTACTTCACGGATATTCTTCTTGCCTATACCGCCATCTACTTCAAGCCGGGCTGCCAGCTGATGTCTGTCCAGATATTCCCGTGTTTTCCGGATCCGTCCATAAGCCTCCGGAAGGAAGCTCTGTCCGCCAAATCCGGGCTCTACACTCATAATCAGGACCATGTCCGCCTTGGACAGATAAGGATAAACCTCTTCTAACGGAGTCCCCGGTTTAATGGAAATTCCGGCTTTCGCTCCTGCGTTATGGATCCGGTCAATCACCTTCTGCGGGTTCTTCGTGGCTTCGAGATGAAAGGTAATCCCATCTGCTCCGCAATCCACAAATTCCTGAATGTAACGCTCCGGCTCTACAATCATCAGATGTACGTCAAAAAACTGTTTCGTGGCCGGCCGGATGGATTCAATCAGCGGCATTCCGAAGGAGATACTGGGTACAAAAATCCCGTCCATGACATCGATATGAAGAAATTGTGCTCCACATCGTTCTGTTTCTTTAATCTGTTCACCCAGTTTTGTAAAATCTGCTGCCAGTAAGGATGGCGCTAATATATACATATCTTTCCTCCAGACGGAAAATAATCGTAATTACTTATTTAAAAAGCCCTTTAACCTGTGCATAAATGCCCTTGCCATCTAACTGATACTTTTCTACGAGGGCTGCTGCAGAACCGGATTCACCAAAGGTATCCTGCATACCGATCTTCTTAACCGGAACCGGATATGATTTGCAGAGCGCATCACAAACGGCACTTCCAAGTCCTCCAATCACGGAATGCTCTTCTGCGGTTACCACCTTGCCGGTCTTCTTTGCAGACTTCACAATCAGTTCTTCATCTAACGGCTTAATGGTACAGATGTTAATAACCTCTGCGCTGATGCCATCTGCTGCAAGCATTTCTGCTGCTTCCAGTGCATTGCCTACACAGATACCGGTTGCCACGATTGTAACATCAGAGCCTTCACGTACCACATTGCCCTTGCCGATTTCGAATTTATAATCCGGTCTGTCATTGATTACGGGGCAGGCTGCACGTCCGAAACGAAGATATACCGGACCTTCGTATTCTGCTGCTGCCTTAACGGCTGCCTTTGCTTCCACATCATCTGCAGGGCACATAACAACCATACCGGGGATCGTTCTCATTAATGCAATATCTTCATTACACTGATGGGTTGCTCCATCTTCACCTACGGTAATACCGGCGTGGGTTGCTCCGATCTTTACATTCAGATGCGGGTAACCTACGGAGTTGCGAACCTGCTCAAAGGCTCTTCCTGCTGCAAACATTGCAAAGCTGCTGACAAAAGGAATTTTACCGGTCGTAGCAAGTCCTGCTGCCACTCCCATCATATTACATTCTGCGATACCACAATCAATATGTCTGTCCGGGTATGCTTTCTTAAACATGCCTGTCTTGGTTGCTGCTGCAAGGTCAGCATCTAAAACTACAACATTGGGATTCTCTGCACCGAGCTCTACTAATGCATTACCATAGCTTTCTCTGGTTGCAATCTTCTTAACCTCTGCCATTTATGCTTCCTCCTTTGCCAGTTCTTCATCAATTTTCTCTAAATCTGCCATTGCTACGGCATACTGCTCATCATTCGGTGCTGTACCATGCCAGCTTACATTATTCTCCATAAAGGAAACGCCCTTGCCCTTAACGCTGTGAGCGATAATTGCGGTCGGCATGCCCTTGGTTTCCCTTGCTTCCTTAAAGGCTGCACGGATCTGGTCGAAATCATGTGCATCAATGTTAATTACATGGAAGTTGAATGCTTCAAACTTCTTATCAATCGGGTAAGGAGAACATACCTGATCGACCGGACCGTCAATCTGTAATCCGTTGTTATCTACGATGACAACCAGATTGTCAAGCTTGCGGAAGCCGGCGAACATGGATGCTTCCCAGACCTGTCCTTCCTGGATCTCACCATCGCCAAGCAGGGTGTATACACGGAAATCCCTGTTATCTAATTTTGCAGAGAGTGCCATACCGGCTGCTGCAGAAATTCCCTGTCCAAGGGAACCGCTGCTCATATCCACTCCGGGAGTATCCTGCATACAGGGATGTCCCTGAAGCCGAGAGCCTAATTTACGCAGAGTTGTCAGTTCTTCTACCGGGAAATAGCCTCTGTTTGCAAGTGCAGAGTATAAACCGGGCGCCGTATGGCCTTTCGATAAAACGAAACGATCTCTGTTTTCCATCTTCGGATTCTTCGGATCGATATTCATTTCTTCAAAATATAAATAAGTAAAAATGTCAGCCGCGGATAAAGAACCGCCCGGATGACCGGCCTTAGCGCTGTGTACTGACGTTACAATGCCTTTACGCACATTGTTCGCAATTTTCTTAAGCTCTAAATTGTTCATGTTGTCCTCTCCTATTTTCTTTTATTGGTAACTGCTCCGGAATCCAGTCTGTATAAATGGTATAGTGATTCAATAACTGATATACCCATCCACATAATTCCGAACAGTTACATCGTATCACAAATCAAAAATAGCGTCTATACAACAAAGATGCTAAATAGTTTTCAGATATTGCTAATTTTTCGGGTACTTTTTCTTTTTTCCCGCACATATACTGTAAAGAGCATCTGTTGGAGCAAATTTTGCATGAAGCTGAAGTTCTCCCGTAAGTTACGGGTTCTTACCTTTTCTCTGCTTGCCACCCTCGCCGCTATTTTCTGCCTTTACCTGTATGAAACAAAGGATACAAGGCAGTTTGAGCAGCTTTCCCAGGATCTTCTCTATACAGAATTGAGCGGTAACACCATAAGTCTGCACTACACCCTCGCCTATCCGGAAAACTATGGATTATCGGCTGATCCGATCCTGCCATCCTCCTTTACGGATGTTGATACCAGAGCCCAGGTCACGGAGTGGCAGCGCCGTCTTTCCTGTATCGATCCCCAAAAGTTAGACCCACAGGACCGGTATGCCTATCTGTTATTCGACCGGTTTCTTGCACTTACCTTAGAAGGCTCGGACTTTACTTATTACACCGATCCGCTGTCTCCCTCTTCCGGCATGGTTTCCGGACTTCCGGTGCTGCTCGCCGACTATACTTTCCGCACCAAGAAGGATGTAGAGGATTATCTTGGCATTCTCGAACAGACCGGAGCTTATTTTGATGCACTCATCCGTTATGAACAGGAAAAATCCTCCGCCGGACTCTTCATGTCGGACACCTCTGCGGACAATGTCATCGAACAGTGTGATTCCATTATGGATCCTGTTCTTCTTTCCGATGGCAGTCACTTTCTGCAGCAGACGTTTACCGAGCGCCTCGACGGTCTTGCATCTGACGAAATCATCACCGGGGAAGAAAAGCAGCGGTACATCGACAAAAACAACCTGCTGCTTACTACGGTAATGGCTCCTGCCTATGAAAGGATTGGCGATGCCTTTCTTGTTTTAAAGGGAACCGGAACAAACCCCTATGGTCTTTGCTATTATCCGGAGGGAAAAGAATACTACACGTATCTGCTCGCCCAGACAACCGGGAGCAGTCGGAGCATTCCGGAAATCCGAAGGCTCCTTGAAAAGGATTATCAGAAAAACTTCCATGCACTGCGCGATCTCGTAAAGAACCATCCCGGACTGCTTAAGCTGTCACCGGAGGATTTTTCCTTAAGCCTGAATATGCAAAACAGCTACTCCGATCATCCGGAGGAACCGGGGGATACCGATCTCCCAACAAAGCCTGCAGCAACATCAGATATCTTATGCCGGCTGTCAGAAGCAATTCTCGATGATCTTCAAAAACAGATGAAACCGGATTTCCCGAAGCTTACCTGTATTCCCGAAGCCAAAGCAGGACAGGAACATGACGGCGAAAGTAATTCTGTCTCCTGTCAGATAAAAAAGGTCTCCTCATCCATGGAGGCCTACAGCAGTCCGGCGTATTACCTCACTCCTCCCATCGATGACCTGTGGCACAACACCATATATCTGAATGAGCCGAACATTACCGATGATCTCACCCTGTATACCACCCTCGCCCATGAAGGGTATCCCGGCCATCTATACCAGACCGTTTACAGCCAGAGCTTCTTAAATCAGCAAAACGCTTCCTGTATCCGCTCCATGCTGCATTATGGCGGATTTGTGGAAGGCTGGGCGGTTTATGTGGAAAACTTATCCTATGGCTATGCCGCACAGTTGACAAAGAATGAAGAAGCTGCGGCTTACATTGAGGCCTGCCGGCTGAACCGCAACCTGCATCTGTGCCTGTATTCCTACATGGATATTGCCATTCATTATGATGGAGCCACCCCGGAACAGATCGGACGGTTTCTTGAAAATCTGGGGCTTGGCCAACATACAAATGTAGAGACAATCTATGAATATCTCGTAGAGGAACCCTGCAATTATCTGAAGTATTATCTCGGATATCTGGAATTTCTCTCCCTGAAACAACAGGCAGAGGAACTGTGGGGAACAGATTATAGCGATTACCGGTTTCATAAGTTTGTACTGGAAACGGGACCGTCGGATTTCCGCTCGCTGGGGGAACTGGTAACAGCTCACCCTTATCCTGGTCAAAACTTTGGAAATCAGAGTTGACGATTTTGCAATCAAATGTTATGATATGAATGTAAAAGGTGCTACCGTAAAGCAACGGTTCGCCTAATTATAAGTTGTTAATTAAAAAAGCAACCTACTTTTGGTGAGGGCGGTTGCTTTTTTGATGTCCAGATTTCCTGTCGGTTCCGTTTTGCAGGATACTGATGACCGTAACAATGATGCTGATAATTGTTACTACAATACCCACGATCCCGACAGTAAGCTCTATTGTCAAATATACTATGTACCTTTCATTGTATTTTCCATCTGTACCACCTCCGTTAATACTGGAAGTTCTCAGAATGTACTCATTCTGGCGAAAGGCGAACCGCTACCCGTTTTGGTAACACCCATACGTCAAATATAACATATATTTTTGATTCTGCAAATATATTTTAGGTCATTCTACACAAAACATTTGTTCTTAATCTTCTCCCGTCAGTTTCACCACGATATAGTCATGATGAACAGCTTTCGTAAATATTTCAAATCCATCTTCATCGACAAAACGCTACTCCTAATTGTCCGTATCACTTATCTAGCCCATGAGTGGCTGTTCAGTCAATTTCATAATCTTACCATCCTTCACTTGATTGACAAGCATTGTCATAAAACCACGCCACGTACTTGAATTTTCATTAAAATATATGCTGTTTTCCACAGACTTATAAAACTCTTCAAACGAGATATCTACCGTATGATCATAATCATATAAGTATGAAATCACCGCATTTTTATCTATAATAGTTTCAATGTTCTGATAGTCTTCTACTAACATTGCCGGTTCATAAATGTCTGTAGACACAAAAGACGCATACTCGACACGTACCTTAGCAGAAGAAGTTCTTTTGGGTATTCTATAGATTTCTTCGCCTTCTTGACGTGCCTGACTATAGCTTTCACAATAATCAGGAATAAAATACCAATAATCTGCCTCATCGCCCTCAACACATACATATGCCAATCCACTATTCCCAAACTCTCTTGTTAATCCTTCATGAAATAGTGCGACCTCCGAAGCCGATATGTACATTGGTTGATATACTGTGAAAAGCGACCACCAAACTCTATAATCTCCCGTTTGTGTCTCAACCACATCTGCTATCGTTCCACCATATAATACTGTCTCATCCTCCAATAAATCTATTTGGGCTTTACCAAATTGATCTGTACTATTATTCTCATTTTTTCCAAGCGCACCTGCAAATTCTTTGTAGGTACATTTATCTACGAGTTTGATCTGTACATCTTCTGATGCGTATGCTTCTATATGCCAGCTATGTGGAATTTCATATCCATCCTCGAATTCTATGTTCTTCTTTCCAAAAAAATCAGCTTCAACAGCATAATACGGTGCTGTAAGTTTTATGTCCATACAGCTAATTATTTTACTTTGGTTATCCAAGTCTCTTGTTATCAAAGAGCCTTGTGCCTTCGCACCGGTCTTTATTGAACACATAAGCGGATTATCTTTCATACCAAAAAGAGTTATTTGGGTAATAAACTCTGGCCCTACAAATACCTCTCCATCACAATAAATCATAGGATTGTTTATGGCATTAATCCTAAATACCGGCATTGTACACAATAAGGTCTTCTGTACACCAACACTTATTGGCATTTCATACGAGAAACCAATTTCTCCTTTAGCATTTATGGAAAAGTATACACCCATTGTTACATTAACTGTATCATCTCCTAATGTAATATTAGGAATCGGTTCCCATAAAGGAATATTTAACAACTCCTTATCAAATTTTACCTTTCCATCTAAAGTGGTATCACAATCAATTACCACCTTACTATATGCTCCATAATAATCATATTGATATTTTACAGCTAAATTCTTCATTATAATAGAAACTGACGTTCCCTTATCAATATAATACTCAGAAAGCGTTCGACTTATTGAAATTCCACTACTTCCTTCTATCGTAACCTTCATTGGTAAGATATCGGCTTTCGATTCAGACTCATCACCTTCCAAGCTAATTTTATATACCTCATTACTATTATAAAGATTTATTTCTCCTGCACTATCAGATACATCCGCAATAGTATAATTACTCATTTTATATGATGTGTCACTTATTTCTCCACTCTCTATGTTCCATCCACCACTTCGATATATATCTTCCAAAGTTATTTCATAAATATCAGAAACTTGATATTTTTCCAATACCTGGTCTAAATCTGCATCTTTTAGAACATAGGTATCGTCTTTCACCGAGTCAATGGTTCTAATAACAACCAATCCGTTTGTATCTTTAAATACCAACGAGTCACCCTTTTTATATTTCCCATTTAACAATCTAATATTTCTGCAATCGTCTGTTATAAAAACGATATCTGCTTCATCCACCTCATATGTTCTCTTTTTATATTTCACATCAACATAATTATCAAGCCATAGCTCTGTATTTTCCACATAGACAGCTTTGCTTATAAGATCTGAACATTCGTTCTCTAAAAGCGTTTGATTCATTTGATCTGTATTTATTATTCCTAGTTCAATAGCTGCCTTTACATATCTGTCGGCAGTCCATTTTCCATCATATCCAAAATATATTGTAAATGTTCCTTCACCAATAGCTTTGCATGTTGTTACTGCCGCATACTTTCCAGTAACTGCTGCTTTTCCGTCAAAAAATTCGCCACGGTCCAAAATTCCTCCCTCAACTGCAGCTTGAATATACGGATAATACTCTGAAGTTCTATCAACATCCGAAAAATAGGGATCGTTTTTTTCAAATTGATTAACATGAAAATTTTCACATAGCAGCTTTATCCATTCATATCTTGACATTCCTTCTCCTTCTACAACTTCATACAAATTTACCGTATCTCCTTTGTTATTTGTTTTATAGTTAAGAAAAAGAAAGCCTCCAGTGATAATAATAATTCCCAAAGCAAAAACTCCTACTATCACCATCAATTTTGAAAATATACCGTTAGAACGCTTATAATCATTTTTCTTTTTATAGGATATTTCTTGCATTTCTTCCCATTCAACATTAACTTTACTTCCACAAAACGGACAATATTGGACATCATCTTCGATCGGCTTTCCACATTTTGAACAAAACATATGTATCTCCCTCATTTTTACTTACATATTTGATTAGACTTAATAAAGTATTAACAATGCAAACCTCTAATATATTGACTTGCTATAAATTACCGATTAAAAAGGCAACCTGCATGATGCAGCGGCTGCCTTTAATCTCCTGATTTTTCAATCACACCTTTAGTTTGTCTCTTCCATAAATGCATCAATTCCATTTGCTATACCAATTACAATCTTATTTTGGTAATCTTCGGTTGCCATCAGTGCATCTTCCTTTTCATTGGTCATATATCCCATTTCCACTATAGTAACAGGAACCATACACCAATTAATTCCTGTCATACTGTCGGTTTCCCATACGTACTCTTTTCGCGCTCCAGTAGATGCAACCATGCTATCAAGAATACAATCCGAAAGTCTTCTGCTTTCTTTATAATATATTCCATTATATGGATTAGCCGCTGTCTGACAAATTGTCATGGCCCCATTTGCATCCGAATTTGTAGAGCCATTCGCATGTACTCGTATAAAAGCATCCACACCTGCATCATTGGCCATCTCTGCCCGTTCTGCATTAGAAATGTCCACATCATTGCTTTCCCTGATCATAAGCACCTGGTAACCCCTATTTTCCAATTCATCTCGTAATCTTATGGCAACCTGTAAATTTAATTCATACTCTGCTAATCCACTTACGCATCCAGATGTTCCACCCGCAACCTTCGCCTTCATTTCTGGCGCGCCAGGTCCTATAGGCTCTTTTTCGCTATTTCCATGTGCTTGATGTCCCGCATCAATGGCAATATATCCTCTATAAGAATTATCTGTGTAAACCTGCTTCTCTCTTAAATAATTACTATTTATATAATATAACCCATCATCTATAAGAACCTGAGCCCATTCTTCACTTTTTCCTGTACAAACAATCTCTTCTCCATAAGGGAGTACTTTATACACATCACTCTCTACTGAAGGTTCTACCCTGACATTAACTTTGGCAATTGTTCTTACTATCTTATATTGGTCTATTGCTACGGATACCTCTTGCAAATCCTGTTGTTCAGCTATCTTATCTACTTTTTTGTTCTCTTCTGTATTGTCCACAGCCTGTACAATATCCTCTTCGACCATGTCTTTTTTATCCTGTAAATTTACAGTTTCTTCTATTTTATATTCCATATCAATCTGTGCGGTTTTGGTTCCCCGACATCCTAATAAACTCAATAGTAATATTATAGAAAGACAAAATAGATATTGTTTCTTTTTCAACGATATCCCTTCTCCTTTTCATATTCAACAATCAAATCCCGATTTGAGACTTCGTATTCATTTAATAGAGCTTCTTCAAACTGATCAGGCTCTATCAGCCCTTCGTACCAAGAACAACCTTCAAAATATTTTTGAACCGCTTCATCCTGAAATTTTCTTCCATGTCGAGCATAGATTTCATTTCTCGCAAGTCTACACTGCTCTGCATCAAACTTTTTCAAATCTTCCTTAGTAATATATTTGCAATCACTATCAGGCAATAAAAAATCGCCACCTCCTGTCTCATATTTTTCTTGCATATCGTTTTCACTATCCTCGTTTTGGTACAAAACTACTTCTTCTGAGATCATAGTTTCTGTTTTGAATTCTATTTCTCCCCCATTCAGATTCTTTTGTGCTTCCTTGCTTTCTTCTTTTTCTGAAGTCAATTCTTCACCATGCTCTTCTGATGTGAGTATTTGTTTCTCCTGTATAATTTGCTCTGATGCTTTCTGTTCATCAATGCGCTGCACCTCATCCTTAAGATACGTAAACCAGAAAACAATCATGCCTATTACAACTGCAACCGCAACAATACCTGATATAATTCCTGCAGCAATCCATTCCTTCTTTCGTATTTCTTTTTCATCCTGCGGCTCTGCTTCATGTTTCTTCTGTATCATTACAGGCTCATCAGGCTGGGAATAATTTTTTGTGACATTCCCGATATCATTTTCATCTTTCTTTTCCTGCTCAACTATCAGTCTTTTTCCACATCGCGGGCAAAACTGACTATCATCTGTAATTTCATATCCACATCCTGTACAAAACATGATTTTCTCCTTCCTCTATCAAGGGGGCTGTATATAACAGCCCCTCTTGTATCATTACTCTTTCCCATCCGTCTGATCTTTTTCCTCTATTAATTTGGCACCACATGCCACACAAAATAATGCATCAGCTGGTATTTTAGCTCCACAGTATTTACAAAAACACATATTCTGTCCCTGTTGTTCTCCATTTGATGACGTTGCTTTTAAGTACTCAATCTTTTTCTCATTATCCGCAATCTCGGTCAAGATTTTATTTATCTCAGCAACTTCCTCTGGGAACTCAGAGTTTTCAGGTTCTTTATGCACCATATAATAACGTTCCCCTAAAACCTGATACTGTTGTAATAACATCTTATTCAACTTGGCATTTTGCCCATTTAAGTTAGTAATTTCCACTGCATCTCTTGTCTTAGCTGCAACTTCATTACTTTTTTGAGATATTGTTGCTCCTAATCCTTCAAAAAAACCCATATTAATCTCCTATTTATTCTGCTATAGCAGTATCTTCTACCGTAGATTCATAATTATAATTTTCAATTTTAGATGTCACGACATTACTAAATAAGGAATCCAGCTTTTCATATCCATCCCATCGAAGCGGGATATCATACCAGCCGCCAAAATCATATTCCCTTGAGAAAGTATCATTTGGTTTTTCATAAAAACTCAAATCAACAGAAACTGTTTCATCCGGCAATACAATCAAGTCTTTAAATGTAAGTGGATAGTAATAAGAAAATTTATCATGCACATCTGTTTCTGCACAATCCACAGAAATTGTAACCTTAAAAACAAGTGTTAATTTATTCTGGTTATCGTAAGTGCTTGCTTTCTTTGCCATCAGCAAATAACTTCCTATATAACTGATACTTGAAATCTTGGCATTATCATTCCATTTTGTCTCTGCCGCACTTAAAATGTCTACCCCTTGCTGCTGCATAGAACTCATAACTGTTTCCGGAATCTCTTCAATAGCGGAAACATAATGTCCGAGTCCTTCCACGGTATATTCCTTAGTTGTTTCTGTTGGAATCATTCCGAAATTGTCTGCTGTGTAGTCAGCAAGATTTCTTCCATACCCATATGATGCCGTCAATGTCACTGTATCTCCATTAGATAATCCACTTTCTATGTCAAGATCGTAGTTAATATATTGATATACACCTGATCTCGAACCCAGTTCCACTTCAGCACGTCCATTTGGCGCTATGCCGGAAAAAGTAACATCAATTCCATCAAAAGGATTAAACTTTTCAAGTTCCTGCAGCCCAGAAACAGTAGAAGAAATATCTGCGTATTTGAATTTATAGTTAAAATACCCTTCTAACTCTGTTAAGTCGTCCCACGTAAAGGTAACCTCATCACCATTTGATAATTCAGTTGCTTTACTAAGATCTCCATGTATAACCAGCTCCTCTACTGCACTACATGCAGACATATCCAACATTTCTGCTCCAATAATAGAGTTATAATCAATACCATAAGATGTAAGTTCTTTCTTTATTTTATTTAAGTTTAACTTCAGCTTTGATCCATAATCCTTTTCAAATGCAGTTGAATCAAATTCCCAGCTTGCCGTTCCTATACCATTGTATCCACTATAGGTAATTGTCATATACTTATTCAGATTGATTTTTTTTGAAGCTTTCATTCCAACTGCAATACAAATAATTGCTATAATTACTATAGTTGCAATAATAATATTTCTTCCTGTAATAATGGAAGAAATATTTCCTGTCTTTTTTTCCTTTTTTACAAGATTTGTATTGGTAACTGTTACCGGCTCCTGGATTTTCTCCTCACTGTCTGTTTTTGCTCCACACTTTGTACAAAACAAAGCATTATCGTCTAACTCAGTTCCACATTTCTTACAAAACATAATTTTCTTTGGTGCTTTTACGCCCCTCTCCTTCCTCTTTTTGTAGGTATTGCACTTCTTATTCTGTATTTTCATGCCTCTCCTACACTCTCTTTATAAGCCTTGTGAATCGGAATTATAGAAAATAGCATCAGCATCCACACTGCTAAAAAGAAACTGAATAACCCGGTAATAATGTCAATCGGAAATGGAACAACAATCCATCCCCACTTAGCAACCTTTCCTGCCATTCTGCATGCAGTTCCAAGCCCACCAACAAAAATTGCGACTATCCCAAGCAGCCATCCATATAATGCGATCGGAATCCAAATCAAAAGATAACCTTTAGGCATTATACCGGTTGCTAATGTGCTCCCCCAGAATATTACCAATCCAATTACCGCAATATTCTGTGCAATCTTAAATCTGTTCATCGTCTTTCTTCCTTTCATCTGATAAATTATATATTTTCTATAAGCATTTTTAATGCTAAAACCTGCACCTGTGCAGGATTATTTTATAATGTCAACCAACAAGTCTAATTTTAATCAATTAAATTTTCGCATAATTATTGATATTGAAGGAATGCTAAAAAAGCCGAGCCCATTTTCGTAGACTCAGCCTGTAAATTGTAAATATTGCTTTAAAAAATCTATTAATTTTTCCCCACTCATAACGTATATTTTATCCCCTCATGTAATAACCGATATTGGTTAATATGATTGTAAACCATAAACGGTTATTATGCAACTATGAAAGGTAAAATTATATGATTGTATATAATCGTCTATGGGAAACCATGCAAAAAAAAGGCATAACACAATATGCTCTAATAAAAAAGCATAATGTTAGCCCTGCCCAAATAACACGTCTCAAGCGAAATGAAAGTGTCAGCATTCATACAATTGATCAATTTTGCAAAATACTCAACTGCGATATCACGGATATTATGGAATATCTTCCCGATTCAGAATCAGACTCTGCATCAGCAGAGGTAAAGGAATAAATAAAACATTTAATATACTTAGACAATAAATCTTATTCTTCTCCTGTCAGTTTCACCACAATATAATCATGGTGAACCGATTTTGCGTTAGATATTCAAAATTGGTTAGAAGGTTGTCTGAATGTAATTAATACTGCCATCGACAAATATGATAAGATACTTGAGGAATATTTCTCGGATCCAGATTATGATTTTGATTTCGACGATGAAGACGAATTACCTTTCAATTAATAAATTATTGTATTTTGACCGAATTAATTTGTTGACGATTTTTCAAGTAAATGTTATGATGTGAATATAAAAGGGTGCTACCGTAAAGCAACGGTTCGCCTAATTATAAGTTACGGTTAAAAAAGCAACCTACATTTCGGCATGGCGGTTGCTTTTTTGATGTCTGGATTTCCTGTCGGTTCCGTTTTGCAGGATACTGATGACCGTAACAATGATGCTGATAATTGTTACTACAATACCCACGATCCCGACAGTAAGCTCTATTGTCAAATATACTATGTACCTTTCATTGTATTTTCCATCTGTACCACCTCCGTTAATACTGGAAGTTCTCAGAATGTACTCATTCTGGCGAAAGGCGAACCGCTACCCGTTTTGGTAACACCCATACGTTAAATATAACATATATTTTCCGTTTTGCAAATATATTTTTGGTTACTATGAACAAAACATTTGTTCTTAATCTTCTCCCGTCAGTTTCACTACAATATAGTCATGGTGAACCGCCTTCGTAAACACTTCAAATATATCCTTTGTCTTAAGGCGGAGACTCGAGGTATTGATACAGGGATGGCATCCGAGATATTCTCCCTTTAATACATCTTCATCAACCAGGAGTTGCACCTGATTATCCGGATCATTCATCAAGCCCATAACGCTCACAGAGCCGGGCGTGATATCCAGATATTTCTCCATAAATTCTGCTGGTGCAAAGGAAAGCCGCGGGCTGTTAATCTGATGGGAAATCTCCTTTGTCTTGAAATGCTTGTCCCCCGGAATCATCAGCAGGTAAAACTTTGTTTTCTGTGAATTGCATAAAAACAGATTCTTACAGATCACCGCCGGAGCAAGTGCCCTATCAATTTCAGCACAGGCCTCCATCGTTTCGGCCGCTTCATGGTCGATCCGCTCGTAAGGAATATTCAAAGAATCCAGCAGATCGTATACCCGGATCTCCTTTTCGAGTCTTCCTTCATTCGTTTCCGGTCTTCCTTTTACAAGTTCCATCTTCGTATATCCTCATTTCCTTTTTATCTATATTGCCTGCTACATAGAAAAAGACAGGTCATTATTGACCTTGCCCTTAATTATTACACGATCTTAATTATTATACAATCATTCCCGCCAGAATCACACTCGCTATAATTCCCACAACCGTAGAAAGCATGGCTCCTGCCAGTGTGTACCGTGTTTTGGTGACCTTGGCAGCAATAAAGTAAACGCTCATGGTATAAAAAATCGTTTCCGTGCAGCTCATCATAATAGAGGTAATCATGCCAATATAAGAATCCGTTCCGTAATTCTTAAAGATATCCAGCACAAGTCCTGTTGCTGCGGAAGAAGAAAACATCTTCATAAATACAAGGGGAAATAATTCTGAAGGAAAACCAAGCAGATCACTGACAGGTGTAAATACCTTCTGCACGATATCAAAAAAGCCGGAAGCCCTGAGAATGCCGACCGCGGTCATCAGGGCAACCAGTGTAGGCAGAATTCCGACCACTGTTTTTACGCCGTCCTTCGCACCTTTTACAAAAACCTCATAGACCTTACAGCCATTCATCAGTCCATAGGCAATAATATAAAAGACGATAAGCGGAATCATAATATTAGAAATGTTGGATAAGACCTGCAGCATAAAAATCCCCATATGTAAGCTTTCTCTTTAAATATATGTGTAACTGTTCAGAGCCATGCAAAATTGCTTTCTGTTGCCACGCATAAACAGAATAGCAATTTTATATAGCAAAATAACCGCATGAGGTAAACTACGCTGCATTAGCAGTGGTTTTACGAATGGGGATCTGAATAGTTACATATATGTCTTACAAGGTATAGCCGCGCAGTCTCCGGTAAGCGGATCTCTTTTCTGATAATCATACAATACCATCACCGGATGTTCCAATAGCTTCCACTCATCCGCATCCTGCTGCCAGACCGGATAATGAAACATCTCCATATGCGTCATCTTCATAACCTGCCGGGCATGATACTGTGCATACTCTTTAAGATAACGGGGCCAAGCCTCCTCCTGTTCATAAAATTGCCGGATCACTTCATAATCCCCCGTCAGATCACGGCAAAAGTCCGGACGGCTCTTTGCATTTTCTCTCAGATAAAAGTCAAAGGTCAGAAGCTCCCGGAACAGCTCCTCCTTCTCGGGAACAAGTCCGCAGGCAAATTCAAAAAGCACGTCATACCGCTTCACACGTGCCGGTGTGTTAATAAAGTAGCCATGTGTTTCATAATGCTCTGCCAGCTTCTCATACAGATCAAACGGTGTCTTAACCTGCGTCACAAGCACTGCCAGCGTTTGAATAAACTGGTTGGAATTATAGTAAAGCTCCACCATTTCTTCCACACGCTTTAATTTACGGATCTCCTCATAGGAAATCCACTTCGTATACAGAACCTCGTAAGGTGGAATACTCTGGTGAACCAGACCATATTCCTCCTTACGCAGGGAAATCTCTGTCCCCTTCAAAACCTTTAAGAAGCCAAGCTGAAGCTGCTCCGGCTTCATCGCATATACCTCATTAAAAGAATGTACAAAGCTTTCATAATCTTCTTCCGGAAGTCCGGCAATAAGATCCAGATGCACATGAATATTGTGACCTGCCCGAATCCGTTCTACAATCTGCAAAAGATGCACCATATCTGCACTCCGGTGAATTGCTTTAAGCGTTTTAGGATTCGTAGTCTGCACTCCAATTTCCAGCTGGATCAGTCCGGGGCGCATCTTCTGAAACAATTCCAGTTCCTCTTCTGTAATCAGTTCAGCCGCTATCTCAAAGTGAAAATTAGTGACACCATTGTCATGTTCTGTCAGATACTGCCAGATTGCCATGGCATGCGCCCGGTTGCAATTAAAGGTACGGTCAATGAATTTTACCTGCGGCACCTTACAATCGAGGAAAAACTGTAACTCTGGCAATACCCGGTTAACATCCCGCAGCCGGAGCGTTTTATCAATTGAGGAAAGACAATAGCTGCACCGGAAAGGGCATCCCCGGCTGGACTCATAATAAATAATCTTATTCCGGAAATCCTGAAGCCCCTTACCGGAAAGCCTCTGCTCTTCATACAAAAACGGAATCTCACTGAAGGACAATGGCTCCCTCACTCCGGTGTATCCGGTATCAAGAAGAAGTCCCGGAATATCCTTAAGCATCCGCCCCCTGTCTGCGGCTCCGGCAGAGTCTGAACTCTTTCTGTCTGACTCCTGTATATCCGGATAGCAGCCATCATCCTGTTTGGGACACCGTTTTCCAGGCAGGCAGCCCTCCTCTGCATAATACTCTGCCAGCTCGCAGAAGGTTTTCTCACCTTCCCCAAGGATAATTCCACGGATGACCGGCCCATTTCCAGTTCCTTCATTGGCACGTCCATACTGCTCCATGATCTTTTCCGCTTCATAGGAAACCTCCGGGCCTCCCAGAAAGATATCCGTCTGCGGCAGGAGCTTTTTCACCTCGACCATCAATTCCTTTGTCATCTGCCAGTTCCAGATATAGCAGGAAAATCCGATCACATCGGGCTTTCGTTCATAAAGATCACCCAGGATTTCATCCATGGACTGATTGATCGTATACTCCGCAATTGCAATCTCTGCATTTTCTGTATTTAACGCACCGGAACCCAGCGCATACGTCCGAAGACTGTATACCGCCGGGTTCATGTGAATATATTTGCTATTTATTGCTGCTAATAAAATTTTTACACTCATAGGCTCTTGATAAACCGCTCAAATGCTTCCATGCCTTCCGGTGTCCGCTTGTAAACACCTGCATCCGTAAGCACCTGCATAAATACCAGTCCGATTTCCTTCTGAATCACTTCATCCACATTGTCTGCATTCACAACCGGATATTTCTTTAAGAATTCTTCAGCCCATGCTGCATGGGAGGAAAGTGTCGGTGTTGTATGCAGATCACTGCCTGCAAGAATTGCCTGCTTCAGCTCTTCCATCTCATTTTTCAGACGTGCCGGCAGTACGGCAAGACCCATAACCTCAATCAGACCAATATTTTCTTTCTTGATATGATGAAGGTTCGCATGAGGATGGTAAACGCCCAAAGGATGCTCCTGCGTCGTAATGTTATTCCGAAGCACCAGATCCAGTTCAAACTTATCTCCCTTCTTACGGGCAATCGGGGTAATGGTGTTGTGCTTTTCGCCATCTGTCTCGGCATAGATAAAAGCTGCCTCATCTGTATAGCCGCGCCATGCATCCAGGATCACATCGGCAAGGGCAATGATTCTCTCCGGATTCTCTGCCTTCAGGCGGATTACCGACATCGGCCACTTCACAATACCTGCCTCCACATCCTCATAACCCGGAATGATGAATTCTTTTTCAACAGGAGCCTTCGCCATCGGGAATTCATGGTTTCCACCCTGAAAATGATCGTGTGTCAGAATCGATCCACCAACAATCGGGAGATCCGCATTCGATCCCAGAATATAGTGTGGAAACTGCTTCACAAAATCAAACAGCTTGCAGAAGGTATTGTGATCAATCTTCATCGGTACATGCTGTCCGTTAAACACGATACAGTGCTCATTATAATAAACATAGGGAGAATACTGGAATCCCCACTGTTCCCCATTGATCTGAATGGGAATAATGCGGTGATTCTGTCTTGCCGGATGATTGATCCGGCCTGCATATCCTTCGTTTTCACGGCAGAGCAGACATTTCGGATATCCGGCCTGCTTCATCAGCTTCGCTGCTGCGATTGCCTTTGGGTCCTTCTCCGGCTTGGAAAGGTTGATCGTAATGGTTAAATCGCCATACCCAGTAGGTGCTTCCCATTTCATATCCCGCTTAATCCGGTATCTGCGGATATAATCGGTGTCTCCACTGAATTTGTAGTAATAATCGGTTGCTTCCTTCGGACTCTTCGCATACAGCTCACGGAACTTACAGATGACCTCACCCGGTCTCGGAAGCAGCATACTCATAATCCTTGTGTCAAACAGATCACGGTATACGACACTGTTTTCTTTCAGAATGCCTTTTTTAAAAGCACCGTCTAACAGCTCCTTCAGAATTTCTTCCAGATCTTCCACACTCGTCTCCTTACGTGCTTCCTCAATCTGCTCATGAACCGAAAGCTCTCCCTGTAATTCATCGATTTCAAACAGCTCCAGCAACCGGTTTACGGTATAAATTTCATCCTCCTCCGGTAACAGGTCTGTATTTCTGCCATATGCCACCAGACGGATTAATGCATTCTGCATATCCTGCATGATTCTATCCTCCGTTCACGCTCTCTTTTCAACCACTTCATATTCTGTTCATCCCATGTGGATATTTATTTTAACTTGCACGGGCCATCGCCGATTTCCACTACATAGAAGTCTGCCGCATAACCGATCTTCTTCTCATAGGCTTCGCCTACCTGCTTAATAAACTCTTCAATCGCTTCATCCCTGACAATACTGATGGTACATCCGCCAAAACCGGCTCCTGTCATACGGGATCCGATCACTCCCGGCACCTTCCATGCTTCTTCCACCAACGTATCCAGTTCGATTCCGGTTACCTCGTAATCATCACGCAAGGATACGTGGGAAGCATTCATGAGTTTCCCAAAGAGAGTGATGTCATTATTCTGTAAGGCAGCAACCGCCTTTATGGTACGCTGGTTCTCATATACGGCATGCTTTGCACGACGCTCCAGCACTTCATCCCCGATGGCTCCCTTTATCTCTTCAAATTCTGCCTCGGTGAGTGCTCCCCAGTTCTCTACTTTCTTTACTTTCTGAACACGGCGGAGTGCCTCTTCGCATTCGCTTCTGCGCTCATTATACTTGGAATCTCCAAGTCCACGTTTCTTATTACTGCATGCAATCACGATCTTCGCACCACTTAAGTGAATCGGTGCGTATGTGTAGGACAAGTCTGCCGTATCCAGGAAAATCGCATGATCCTTTTTCCCCATGGCAATCGCAAACTGATCCATGATTCCGCAGTTGACGCCATTGAAATTATTCTCGGAATACTGTCCGATCAGTGCCAGATCCTGATTCGTCACATCAAATCCGAAGAAATCCCTTAAAATAAATCCGGTAAGAACTTCTACGGATGCAGAGGAAGAAAGCCCGGAACCGTTTGGAATATTTCCATATAACAGAAGGTCCATACCGGAAGTAACCGGATAACCCTTCTTGTCAAATGCCCAGATCACCCCCTTGGGATAATTGGTCCAGTCTGCTTCCTTCTCCGGCTTCAGATCCTCGAGACTGCTCCCGATTACCCCTAACTGTTCAAAGTTCATGGAATAAAATTGTAGCATGTTGTCCTTTCTCACTCTGGCAACACCGTAGGTTCCGATTGTCAAGGCACAGGGAAAAACATGGCCTCCGTTATAATCGGTATGTTCTCCGATCAGATTTACACGGCCGGGTGCAAAGTAAACTGCTGCGCCCTCTGTGCTGCCAAATACCTCTCCGAATTTTGCTAAAAGCTGTTCTTTCATCATCGTTCCTCCTTTTAATAATAACGTACCTTCAATTTGTTTTAAGTAATCCTGATTCTTATTTATTTCTCCCGTCCGCACCTCTTTCCGGTAGCCGGATGGGGAAATCCTTTTCACATGTTTAAAAGCCTTGGTAAAAACCAGCGGATCCGTGTATCCGCAGGACAGAGCAATACTCTCAACCGGAAGCTCTGTTGTCCTTAGCAGTTCCATTGCCTTATGCACCCGGTAGTTCGTCAGGAACTGCTGTGGAGACATGCCCAGTGCATTTTTAAACAGAGTATACAGATAACTCCGGTTCACGCATACATAATCCGCCACGTCCGTGACCCTGATCGGATTACAGTAATTGCTGCGAATATAGGCAATCGCCCGTTCCACATAATGATCGGCCCGATCCACTTCCCCATGCTCCTGGGTCGTAACGCCATCCGCAATCACAGAAAGAAACACCTGAAGCTGTCCGTTCCGGCGAAGATCATTGGAAATCCCATAGGTATTGTGCTCCATCATATCCTTAACCGCCTGATATAGCTCCTCACTGTGATCCGAGCAGAAAACAGGATTCACTACAGTAAGTCCGATGTTCTGCAGAATCCGCTCTGCCATCTCACCTTGGAATCCAACCCAGATATAAGTCCACGGTTCCTTCTCATCTGCCTGATAAAAGCTCAGCTCCTCCGGCGGGATGAGAAACCCATTCCCGGAAGAAAGCTGAAATTCTTTATTCCGCAAGGAAAATCTACCCTTACCACGGAGAATATAATGAATGAGATAATATGGCTTCTGCGCAGGTCCAAAGCTGTGCAGCGGCTCTGTTTTAGACAGGCCACAGCAGCTCACATACAGGCTCCCCGCCCGTTCTCCTGCAAATTCCAGTTTATAGGCCCTCTCCATCCGATTTCCTTTCTACATATCTTTCCGGCAACTCATGTCTCTATGTTTTCTATCATATAGGATTCGTTCTATATGTAACTTGTAAATCCGCACCTTGTACGCTTTATCCTGCATCACAGGATAGTTGCCCGTTAATGATCCTGAAAACCCAAATGTCTGTTTTGCAGCAGTCTGGTTTTTTCTTAGGTTCATTATATCTCATATCCTTGTAAAATAACAGTATGGATTGTTCAGACAACCTGTCAAAATGTTGTAAATGTTGTTTGCACAGCAGGCTGACACCTGCCGTATGAATAACAACATTTCCTTGCAGACAATCCTGCATTGTGATAAGGTGTAACTGTTCCGTATTCTCACAGCTACAAATAGTTATTAAAAGGATCCCGGCCTATGAAACTCATATTTTCCATAAAGAAAAATTTATGCTCTCTGTTATTATCCTGTGTCATGACAGCTTCTACGCTGCTTCTTACCGCATGCGGCGGTCCATCCGCTGAAAAGATTGCACAGGCACAGGACACCTACTCCAATCTGGTTTCCATACATAACCGTGTTGTATCGGCACATAGGCAGATTGAAGATGATTCCCTGGACGAAAAGCTGGTTGCACTTGGTGAGAAGATCACGCAGGTAAATACCTACAATCTGAACGATATGAACGATGAAGAAATTGATATGCTGATCGACACAATGGACTCTATCATTGACACCTATGAGGAATACCTCACTGCAATTAATGACATCAGGAATACGGAAAATGCGGCAATTCTTACCCCCATTAATATTTCCCTGATAAATGATACGAACCTTACCTTTGTAGGACTGTCCCTTCACCAGAAGGGAAGCATCCAGAACGCAGATTTGCTGGAAACCCTTTCAGGCTTTATGCCTGCCCAGCGTATGGCTGGACTTGTTATCTACCGTGATGTACAGAATACCCCCTGGGTGCTCGAGCTCGTCTCCGAGGATGGCAGCTTATATGAATTGAATCTTTCCGTAAAGGATTATTCCGAGGATGGCTGTGTGCTCACCCTGACTTATGATTCTGAGAAAGATGCCATTCTTATTGGCTAAGTTCCTTCTTTATAAAATCAGATAAGAATTACAACCCTTTTAAAAAATTTTGAAAAATTTCTTGACAATATCATAACAGAATTGTAAAATATCATTTGTGTGATGCGAGTGAGCCCAGATAGCTCAGTTGGTAGAGCAGAGGACTGAAAATCCTCGTGTC